>Ga0097621_100000016_pt1 | contig 91785 bp, 79 predicted proteins | sample KBSMisM72_FD_73165 | JGI IMG/M metagenome (GOLD analysis project Ga0097621, IMG submission 73165) | Miscanthus rhizosphere microbial communities from Kellogg Biological Station, Michigan, USA - KBS Miscanthus M7-2 (version 2) (version 2) | ecosystem: Host-associated > Plants > Roots >... | reverse complement strand
TAATGCATCCGGAACGAAAATGTATTTTACAGAATGGTCCCAAAAAGGGAACAAAACTATTTTGGCAATTTATCACAGTGATTTGAGGAATAATACATGGTCTGCACCAAAAAAACTCAACACTAAAATAAATGCTGATGGGTTTAATGCACTTCAACCATTTGTAACCCCCGATGGAAAACGCCTGTTTTTTGTATCGGACAGGCCCGGAGGACTGGGTGGTTATGACATTTGGGTAAGTAACCTGTATGATAATGGGGATGCTTTGGATGCCGTCAATTTGGGTCAGACGGTAAACACGCTATCTGATGAGGAAGCGCCTTTTTATGATAATTTAACCGGAAGACTTGTTTATAGTTCAAAAGGCTTTATTGGTTTGGGCGGATTTGACTTTTTTGAGAGTTATGAAAACGGAGGCAAGTGGTCGGTTCCAGCTAACCTGGGATATCCTATAAATTCGTCAAAAGATGATTTGTATTATTATCCCGACCCCGACGATAAGAACAAATTTTATATCAGCTCTGACCGCGAATCGGATTGTTGCATGAATTTATTCGAGGGGAGATTTAAACAAAAATTTATCGCAGGGCTATTGACAGACTGTGATACGCATAGAGCATTGCCTGGTGTTAAAGTTAGTTTAGTTGATTCGATCACAAAAAAGGTTTTAAAGCAATCGGAAACAGGTCAAAATGAACGCTATGTTTTTGAAGTAGCTACCGGGCATTCTTACAGCCTGGTATTTGAAAAAGACGGATACTTTACCAAAACTATTTCTGTATCTGTAAGAAAAACAGTGGATACACTATTCAGCCATGATATTTGCCTGGGATCATTCGAGGTTAACAAGCCTATAATCATCCAAAATATCTTATACGATTTCAATATGGCGAGTCTGCGGCCGGAATCAAGAATCGCCCTGGATAATATAGTTGAAATACTGAATGATAATCCGCATATAAAAATTGAATTAAGTTCACATACAGATTCTGTGGGAACCGATAGCTATAATTTCAGGCTTTCTCAGCAACGCGCGCAATCATGCGTGGACTATATCATCTCAAAAGGAATCGATAAAGGCAGGGTTATCGCAAAAGGGTACGGCAAAAGCAAACCGATAGCGCCTAATTCTCTTCCAAATGGCCAGGACAATCCCGAAGGCAGGCAATTAAACAGGCGCACGGCATTCACTGTGAAAAGCAAATAAATTAAAATTATAGAGTATTAAAAGGTTGAATCGTCTAAATTTGTCAACTTAGAAAGCGATTTAAATAATTTTTCGCAGGGTTGAAACCATTAGCTATTATTTTATCTTTTCACATAAATGCAGCAATCTATTACCAGCGACAACGTTAAAACTGCCTACGACGAATTTTATCAAAAACACGACGAAGCGTGGCGTATGCTTAGCGCCAAATACAAGGCACAGCATATTGTTGATGTTTGCAAAGGGCATTCCTTTAAAAAAGTATTGGAAGTAGGGGCCGGTGATGGAAGTATTTTAAAAATATTGGCTGATCAGAATTTTGCACCGGAGTTGCATGCCGTAGAGATATCGGAGAGCGGTGTGGAGCATATCAAAACCCGGAATATTACTAACCTGAAATCAGTTCAGATATTTGATGGTTACAGTTTGCCTTTTGGTGACGATAGTTTCGACCTGATCATTCTTTCTCACGTTTTGGAACATGTAGAGCACGAGCGATTATTACTGCGTGAACTAAAACGGGTAGCCAGGTATTTTGTTATTGAAGTCCCGCGTGATTATAAGGCGGATGTAGATAACCGAATAAAGCATTTTTTGGCCTATGGGCATATTAATGTATATACGCCCACATCATTACGATACTTGCTGAAGACCGAGGGTTTTGAAGTTGAGAGGGACCTGACTTCGATGATAGAACCGGAGGTAACAAAGTTTAATACATACGTAAACCAAAAGAAGCCGAAAAGCTTTGTTACCGATCTGAAGATCAATTCGGAGTATGCGGTAAAAAAAGGTTTGGTCAGCCTGTTTGGTAAAAAAACGGGCGAAAAAATGGCTAATGCTTACACGGTGCTTTGCAAAAAAGCAGATCACCAGGTAGAAATATTCTAAAACGTCACGATGCAGAACCTGGCGCCCATAGCCTTATTTGTTTATAACCGGCCTGAACATACGCGCCGTACTATCAGCTATTTACAAAAAAACCTGCTGGCTGAGGAAACCCGCCTATTCATTTTTTCCGACGGACCAAAAACTGATGCAGATAAAGCAAAGGTGGAGGAAGTGCGTCAACTAGCTAAAGAGATAACAGGTTTTAAGTCGGTAAAAGTGATCGCCAGGAAAGATAACCTGGGATTAGCCAACTCCATTATCAGCGGGGTAACCAAACTGGTGAATGAATACGACAAGGTGATCGTTTTTGAGGACGACCTGCTTTCGTCGCCCTATACGCTGCAATATTTTAATGAGGCACTTAACCGTTATGCGAATGAAGATAAGGTGATGCACATCGGCGGATACATGTATGATCTGAAAGAAAAAGACCTGCCGGAGACCTTCTTTTACCGTGCTGCAAGCAGTTGGGGCTGGGCCACGTGGGCTCGTGCCTGGAAGCATTTTGAACCGGATATTGATAAGCTGACAGAGCAGTTTAGCAAACCAGGCATATTACGCTTCTCTATAGAAGGCACCATGAACTTCTGGAAGCAAATGCGTGAGTTCAAAGCCGGTAAAAACAACTCATGGGCCATACGATGGTACGCATCCATATTTCTGAGGGATGGCTTAACCCTTAACCCGGCACGTTCGCTGATTAACAATATTGGACATGATGGCACGGGTATACATTCAAATGTCGAAAGCATGTATGATGTGCAAATATCCCGGCAGCCGGTAAAATATTTTCCTGCTGAGATAAAGGAAGACGAAAAGGCCTATGCTGCTATACGCTACTTCCTGAGCAAGCGCAAAGGTAACCTGCTGCAAAGGGGGGTGCGTTTTATGCGGAAGATGCAGGCGAAGTATTTGGTGAAGAAGACATGATGTAGAGACGCGATGCTTCGCGTCTCCGGAGCAGGAATCTCTTGGGTGTCCTCCATTCTCTAGAAAAATCTTATATAGATTACCTTAATAGCCTTAAGTATATATTTATACAACAAATAGGTAATCAGCGTAAGCGCTAAAATGATAATCGTAAATACTAATGATGTTCCGAAAGGATAGATTGTCGTGTGCCATCCAGGCTGAAGCGATGTGAAAAAATCATTGAATAGAAATGTGCTTACGATCAGGTAAATCACTGCAGACGTAATAACTCCGGCTATCAGTTTCAAAATCAAACGTTGTGCAAGATTCATAAATACGATTCGAATAGTATAGAGACGTGATGCATCGCGTCTCTACTAAGATAATTCTTATTTCAATTGCTTCATAATCTCCTCAATCGCCCTATCCAATTGTGGGTCCTTATTCTCCAAACGATCGGTAAAACCGGTTTTTACATAGATGTCTGGCGATACACCAGTTTTCTCGATATCCTTACCATCCAAAGAATAACAGCCCCATGCAGGTATACGGTAAAAAGAGCCATCCACCAAGCCACGACCTGTTGTAAAGATAATCCAGCGGTAAGTTTCCGTACCGATGACTTTACCCAGACCTAAGGCCTTAAAGCCGTTTGCGGTCATTTCACCATCACTCAGAGTTTGTTCGTTTACTAACAGTATAATTGGTTTGCCGGATGGTGCAAAGTTTGGCTGCGGACTGCGTTGACCACCACGGTACTGCCACTGGAGGTATGGCCGCTGCGAAAGGAATTGTAATACTGCATCGTGTACATTACCTCCGGTATTATAGCGCAAATCGAGGATAAGTGCATCCTTTTTATAGGCATCATCCACCATGTCCTGTAAGAATTCCTGCAAAGCATCGGAACCCATATTTTTCATGTAAACGTAGGCTATCCGGTTCTTGCTTTTTTCTGTAACCACCTTGCGGTTGTTCCCTATCCACTCATCATACAGGTCGTCTCCAAATTGTCCGGCGGATTCGGGGTGGATTTTTACTTTGATCTCTTTGCCTTTACGGTCGAAGGTCAGCTGCAATTCTTTATCCAGCGATGGCTTGGTAAAGTAAATGTTCCGGTCGCGTTTTTCATCTACTGTAGCGCCATTTACTTCTTTCAGGCGGTCGCCTGGCTCTATGTTGATATCCGCTTTATCCGCATTGCTGTTCTTTAATACCGACTCCACTTTATAGGGGTCATCGTTGCTGAAAACGATGCCTGTTTCCATGGTGCGGTAATGCAGGTTCTTGCTTTCTTCGCTGCCACCTGAATAAAAACCCTGATGCGATGAGTTGAGCTCGCCCAACATGTCGTTCAGCAATAAACGCAGGTCGGCGCGGTTGTTTAGGTATGGAATAAAGGTGCTATAAGTATCATGGACTTTTTTCCAGTCGGTGTTGTGAAAACTGCCGTCGTAATAGTTTTCTTCCAGTCCGGCCCAGGCTTCATCAAACATCTGCCTGAACTCACTTTCTAAATCGCGGTCGAATTTATAGCTGATGTCTATTTTATCCAGTTTAGTATTATCAATGTTAAGTGTATAAATATTTCCGCCGGCTATCAGGTAATATTTGTCTTTAGTTGCAGCAATATCAAACCCACGGGTATCAACACCTGTGATTTTTTCCGTTTTAGGGTCTTCAAATGGTTGCAGCGTAGTGCGATAGATACCCCATTTCCCTTCTTGATAATTGGATGAGAAATATACCAGCGTTTTATCTCCTTTCTGGATCACATAAGGGGAGCTTTGGTCGCCAAAACCCGGGCCGATGCGCTCCATGCGTTTCATCAAATTTTCAGTATTAATTACGATCTCAGCAGGCGCTTTTGGGGCAGGTTGCTCAGATAATGGCTTCTTTTTGGTTTTTGCTGCGGTATCTTTCTTATCCTCTTTAAACAGATCATCAAACTTATCTATACGGAAAGGCTCATTAAACTTTTGCAACGGCATACGATAGATATGAATATCATGCGCGCCGTATGGGAAATCAGGGTACAGGCGCGATGAACTGAAATAAATATACTTACCATCCGGCGACCAATATGGCTCAGACTCTGAAACACCACTGTTGGTCAGGTTTAATGTCTTGCCGGAATGAATATCGTAAACAAAAATATCCGACTCAAAATTGCGGTGTGCAGTGTAAACTACGTATTGACCGTTAGGTGAGATATAAGGCTGGGAATTTTCGAGTCCCCAAATCTCATCCTCAGCAATGGTTTTGATAGCCAGGGATTTCAGGTCAATCAGTTTCACTTCCTCGCGGCCGCTCAGGTAAACGGCTTGCGTATGCTCTTTGTTAACACTAATGGCACGATTGTTCTGCTTTTCATTGGTGATCTGCCTTTCAACACCCGGGCCATCGGCGGCTACGGTATACCAATTGTAATAGCCGCCCAATGTTTGATTAAATATCAGGGATTTGCTGTCTGGCAGCCATTTCACTTCAGTCACACGCTCGGCATTGCTACGCTCTATCTGGCGTACGAACTTACCTTCCACATCACTCACAAATAACTCACCACGCGATACAAAAGCCAGTTTTTTGCCGTCGGGCGATACATCCATTGCATCAATCTTGCCCTGTACGTTAAACTCTTTATCCTTCGGCAGCACATCGTTACGGAAAATGGTGAAGCTTAGCTTTTGACTTTGCTTAGAAGCTACGTCGTATACAAACAATTGATAATCTTTTTCAAAAACCAACTTCTCGCCATTGGCGCTAACAAAAGGCCTCTTGATGGAAGTCGGGAATTGAGTTAAAGGGGTCTTTTTGCCATCAACAAAAGTATAGAGGTTGTATTCTCCATTTCCTTCGTCGGACACGAAGTAGATATTACCTTTCTGGTCCAACGTTGTCCAGAAATCTTTGCCTGTCCAATCAGTATATTGCTTATAGGCTTTACTTTTCGGATTGTACGACTGGATATCCGGATTATAAGCGCCTTTGTAATGTTTACGGTTCGAGAAGAAATTACTTTCCCAGGTATCGCTAAAAAATAATTCGCCTGTCAGCGGATGCTCAACTACGTCGTGTATGGTATTAAAATAGTTGCTGAACACACGCTTTGGTGTTCCGCCTTCTAAACCTATTTTATACTCACCAAAGGCGTTATAACGATTGGAATTAAAGTAAATGGACTTAGAATCCCAGCTCCACGAATCGACCTCATCATTGGCGTCACTAAAAGTAAGCTGTTTAACTTCACCGCCCGCCATTGGCATAATAAACACATCGTTATTTCCAAACTGGTTGGAAGAAAAGGCCAGCCATTTGCTGTCGGGCGATACCCGTGCATTTGTCTCTTCGCCGGGCATGGCGGTTAGGCGCACTGCCGCCGGGCTATTCAGATCGGTTTTCCAAAGATCACCTTCATAGCTGAAGATCACCGTTTTGCCGTCGGGTGTCAATGTTGGGTAGGATGCAAAATACACATCCTTGTTTTGTGCTTTTGTGAAATTTTGAACCAGGAATGCAAATAATAGGATCAGGTATAGTTTTTTCATACGTCGAAATTTATTTGAACTGAATAAATGTATTTTTGAAGCATGCTAAAAGTAGTGCATCTAAACACTTATGATGGTAACGGGGGCGCAGGCCGTGCATGTATGCGGCTTAACCGTGCACTATTAAGCCAAAATATTGATTCTAAAGTTATTGTACACTATAAATTTGGAAAAAACCCCCAGATAGGTGATTTTAACACAAATTTGGTACAAAAGGCATGGACAGCAGCTACCATTCTGCTCGAAAGGGCATGGGGCAAACGCTATCTGAAAGCGGTTAAAACACCATTTTCATTCGCCTGGTTCGGGCGGTCAGTGATACATCACCCGGATGTGAAGCATGCGGATATTATCCACCTGCATTGGGTGAATCATGGATTTTTAAATCCTGCGCATATCGCAGAAATAGCAGAGCTAAACAAACCAGTAGTGTGGACTTTTCACGACAGCAATGCCTTTACCGGCGGTTGCCATGTGCGTTATACCTGCGATCATTTTGAGCGTGAATGTGGCAATTGCCCTTTGCTGAAAAACGCATCGCCTGACGATTATTCACATCGTATCTGGGAACAGAAAAACGAAGCTTATCAAAAGTTAGCTTTTGATATCATTGCCCCAAGCAGCTGGATGCAGGCTTCTGTCCTCAGAAGCAGTTTATTAAAAGGGAGGTCAATTAGCCAGATACCAAATACACTGGAGACCGATATTTTCAAACCCCAGAACAAAACAGAGGCCAAAAGAAAAGCCGGGCTTCCTGACGATAAATTTATTTTGCTAAGCGGATTTATGCCCTCGCGCAGGGATATGCACAAGGGAACGAGCTATTTGCTGGAAAGTCTTGAGTTATTAAAGGCGAAATTGGGCGGAAAGGCAGATAATGTTGAGCTGGTAGTTTTCGGAAATAGAGATAATAATAATCTACCGGATTTTCCATTTAAGACGACATTTCTCGGTAAGATCAGTAATGATGAACATCTGGCGCTTTGTTATACAGCAGCGGATGCGTTTTTGATACCGTCGCTTGAAGATAATTTGCCTTATACCGTTATGGAAAGCTTATCCTGTGGTACGCCTGTTATTGCGTTCACGACGGGTGGTATTCCTGAAATGGTGTCACATGAAAAAAACGGTTACCTGGCGACTTACCGCTCATCCGAAAGTTTTGCAGATGGGATGGAATGGATGATCAATCACCCTGAACGAGAGCAATTGAATCAAAATGCACGGCAAACGGTGATGAATAAGTTTTCAGAACGGATCATCGCAGAAAAACATATCGGGCTGTATAAGCAGTTAACAAAATCGACCAAATAGTACCTTATGTTTCAACCGAAGTTAAGCGTCATTACCGTTGTGTTTAATAATGCCAGGGACATTGAGCGGACTATGCTTTCGGTTTTGAACCAGACTTACTCTAATATCGAATATATCGTTATTGATGGCCTTTCTAATGATGGCACTTTAGAGATCATCCGCAAACACCGCGACCGTATTAAGCTGGTCAGTGAAAAGGACAATGGTATTTATGATGCCATGAACAAAGGCCTTAATATGGCCACCGGCGATTATGTACTGTTCATGAACTCCGGTGATGAAATCTACGGGATCGATACTGTAGTCAAAGTTTTTGCAACAGCAGACGATGCCGACATCTATTATGGCGAAACGGAAATGATCAACGACCATGGCGAAAGTTTAGGCCAGCGTCGTCATAAAGCGCCGGAGAAGTTTACCTGGCGAAGTTTTAAATACGGCATGAGCGTAAGTCATCAGGCTATTTATATCAGGCGGTCGCTAACAGAGCGCTATAGTATGCGCTATCATTTAAGCGCAGATATCGATTGGATCATCCGGGCAGCCAAGAAAGCCAAAAAGATAGTCAAAGTGGATGGCTATGTAGCTAAATACCTGGTAGGGGGTATGTCGAAAAAAAGGCACCGCGAAAGTCTTGTAGAACGTTTTGCAATTATGTCGCATTATTACGGACCGGTATTAACAGTGTTTTATCATTTGGTGATCGCCGTTAATTTGGGAAGGTATTGGATGAAGCATAAAAGAACCAATGATTAATCAACCGGCATATGCTAAGGCCGCAAGAATATCATTCTTTCCTAACTCCGGATGGTCGCTAATGATATCATCGAATGACATTCCAGAAGCAATTAAATCTACTGTGACTTCTACCGGCCAGCGCATATGCCTGCTTTACCATGGCATATATTTGAATCGACTGTTATTCTTTCCAATAGATTATCCATAAATTTACGGATTTTTTGTATAACAAAAATAGCGATGAGTTATGGCTCATCGCTATCGTATATTTTTAACCTAAATCCTACGCAACCTTCTTCTCATCCTCCGGTTTTCTTTTGATGCCGGTATAGATTGCCCCGCCTAAGGCCAGCACTAACAGAATAGAGCCTGCCAGTGATATTTTCTCACCGGTATAGTAAGAGGCCGGGTGAAATATAAATTCGATCTTATGGTTACCGACTGGTATTTGTGCGGCGCGTAACACGTAGTCAGCGCGGAAGTACGGCGACTCTTTACCATCGATATACATCTTCCATCCCTTATCGTAATAAATTTCAGAGAACACTGCAACAGAAGGAGTAGTTGCTCCACTTTGATAAACCATATCATCAGGTGAGTATTTCACTAATTTTATAGTCCCGTTTGGATCATAGCCTGTAGCTTTATCATCAATAATATTCTTATAGCGCTGATCTACTATAGCCTCATCCTTTGGTGAAAACGCACTGATGGTTTGCATTTCCTGATCGGCGTCTTTTGCGTACTTAACGCTTTTTACAAACCATGCGTGGCCGCAGGCCGTTTCGTTGCGTTGCATGCTCAGGTTATTTGTTTTCGGATCGGACATAATAATGAATTTAGTATTCAGCATGTCCAATACGCTATGGTTAACGGTTTTCGAAAATTGCGACTCAATCAGCTCATTATATCGTTTCATTCTCGCAGCGGAATAACCACCAATAGATTTATTAAAGAATGGAGTTTTATCATCCTCCATTATATTTTGCGAAAGGTCGAGCACCCTGAAGTCAGGATCGGTATCTCTTGCAATAAAGGTATCCACTTCACGAGGTTGCGGGGTAGGATTTTCCTGTCTTTCAGTATAGTACTCGTCTTTCAAATAACGTTTGTCAACCGTCCATAGATCCACCAGCGTTACCGCAAGTAATAAGATCGATAAAACAACCACATTAATCTTTTGCTTGAAATATGCCCACAGAATACCGAAGCCAATAGCTAAGAATACTAAAGTTCTCACCGCATCTTCACGGGCTGCTGATATACGATCCTGTATCAAAGCATTAGCCATCGCGTTGCCCAGGCCGCTGTCGCCGCGGGTCATCTGTGTAAGGCCATCAACTAATTGCTGATGTTTACTTGATTTGAAAGAAAGTAGCAGATCAGGTACAACAGCAATGATCAGGGTAAGACCTGCTGTAATGTACAACGCGATTTTTGCTTTTGAGAAAAGAGCTTTTTTATCAGGGTTGTCAATAGCTTCTTTGACAGCAAGGAAACCCATAATTGGGAAACATAGTAAAGTAACCGACAGTATAGATTCGACCGCTCTGAACTTATTATATAACGGGAAATAATTAAAGAACAGATCGGATACCAGCGGGAAATTACCGCCGAAAGAAAGTAACATGGTTAATATCACAGTTGCCAATAACCACCATTTGATACGGTCTTTGATGACGAACAAGCCGAATATGAATAGGAATACTACGATTGCCCCAAAATACCACGGTCCTTCAGTAAACCTTTTTTCACCCCAATAAAGTGGCAGGCTCTGCGCAATATTCTGGGCCTGGGAAGCATCAGCGCCTTTCTCAATCAGCAATTTCGCCACCCTGGAATCATCACTTGCCTGGCCGTTGGTAGCACCGCCATAAGCATTTGGTACCAGGAACGTCAATGTCTCGCCTACGCCTTCGCTAAACTCATAGGCATAATCACGTGGCACGCCGGACTTCGCTTCAGTTGTACTTTTGGTCAGGTTTGATTTCCCGCGGATCGAGTCGCCTGCATATTCCGCAGTGCTCCATAAGGTGGAGGCATTAACCGCAACTGCCAGCAAAGTGGCACAAGCAATATAACCTAATGCTTTTCCGAAGAATGGCAAAGTCTTAGTTCTGATGGCGTTGACAAATTCTATTATTAGCAAGATAATTAGTGCGAGCATCAAATAATAGGTCATCTGTAAGTGGTTGGCCTTTATTTCTAATGCCAGGAAAAGTGCTAACAGTGATGAGCCTAATATGAAACGGCGATTCATCACGAGTATAATAGAAGCTATAATTGGCGCAAATAAAGCAATCGCGAGTTCCTGGTTGACGTGCCCGGCCGCTATATAAATGATATTATACGACGAAAAGGTAAACGCAAGGGCCCCGGCTGCCGCGAGCCACGGATTGAGCTTTAGTACCGAGAACAGAAAATATCCGCCAAAAAGCAGTAATAGTACGATATAAATAGGTGAAGGAAATACGTGATCAAGCACGTTGATCGCCTGGTTGGCAATATTATTTGGCCATGGTGCCCAGATCTGGAACGTTGGCATACCGCCTAATATCTGATTGGTCCAGAGAATGGTGGTATCCTTTTTTCTATAGTCGTTAATCTCTTTTTGGGTGGATTGGGCCCGCATCACGTCGCCCTGCCCGAGGGTTTTTCCCTGGAAAGCCGGCGTAAAGAAGAAGAAACAAGCCGCTAAAAATATCGCTGTGATGACAAAATGGACGCCATTTTTCTTGAACCAGTTATTCATTTAAGTTTTTTGAATGTGATAATACAATCCCCAAAAATAGAAATTTGACCGAGAAAAGGAATTATAATTAATTCAGCGGGAGTGCGGTGCAGGGATTGCTGTTCATTTTGGCAAAAGCCCAATTGTCTATAGTTGCTATTCCGTCCCATAAATGGGACGGCAATGAATTACCCAATGTTCGCGCTTAAATAATCATTGCCGTTGGCTTTAGCCAACTGTTTTTAAAGGAAGTTAAACTGGCTTTAGCCAAAATAGCCGGATAAGTTTCGACCAGGAAGAATTTTGATTAGAACATCAGGAATAACAACGGCAGCCCTGCAACGCCAATAATATACGCTGTAAGCGAAACCTTGTCGTAATCTTCCCAGTTGCGGTGCAGGCTGTAGGCGTTATACACTGCAAGTAGACCCTGGATCACCCAAAAGAACCAATTGATATGGTGGTTAGAAGTAAAAATAGCCAGGCCGACCGCCATTACCACATAATTAGTAGTGATGATAGTAAACGACGCCGGCGTACCAAAGTGTCGACGTTTAAATACGGTGGGTAACTGGTTAGGGTCCCTCATTTTATTTCTTCAAAATCTACAAAGTCGCCTTCCGAATCGGGGACCTGTTGTTTGTTCTGCGGAACATAATCCACCTTCACTTTTTCATCAGGCTTATTTTGCGGACGACGATATTGTTGTTGCTGCTGACCTTGTTGCTGAGCTTTATTTACAAGGCTCTGAAAAAGCATGGGTAGCAAGATACGCACAAGGCTGCGTATGATATATAATATAAGTATAGCTATTAGCAGGAAGCGAATGAAATACATGGAATTAGAATTTTGGAACCACAAATATAAGTTAATAACGATAAAAATGTTTCAATATGATAAATCATCATATTATGACATATAGCTGATGTGTTTTTTTATTGACGTTCCTGGAAAACAAATGTTACACGTTGGGGATGTGCAGATGTGCAAAATGAGTCCATATGCAGATAGTTTTTACAATTGGATGAAATATGCAGATATGCAAATTTGCGAATGTGCAGATCAGAAAATGTGCAAATGGGTTTATTTCAATTTTTTATCATTTGCACATCTGCACATCAATCATTTGCACATTAGAAACGTTCTTCCATCATTTTCTCAAGCGCAAACATTTCGTCGCGGAGCTTAGCAGCGAGCAAGAAATCCATATCTTTTGCGGCTGCCACCATTTCTTTTTTAGTATTTTCTATTGCCTTTTTTAAGTCTGGCTTGGTCATATACTGAACAATAGGATCGGCAGCCAATGAGACGCTATCTGCTTCTATATAAGCTTTTTGTACCCCGCCTACAAAATCAACAACTGATGTTTGTTCGATGATGGCTTCTCTTGATTTACCAACCGTTTTTGGAGTAATACCATGCTCTGTATTGTAGCTGATTTGCTTTTCGCGGCGGCGGTTGGTCTCGTCCATCGTGATCTGCATAGAGTCCGTGATCTTATCGGCATACATAATCACCCGCCCGCGGTCGTTACGTGCCGCGCGACCGATAGTTTGTATCAATGATCGTTCAGAACGCAGGAAACCTTCTTTATCTGCATCTAAAATCGCTACTAAAGATACTTCAGGCAAATCCAGACCTTCGCGCAGCAGGTTGATACCGATCAGCACATCAAACTCACCCAACCTCAATCCTCTTAATATTTCTACTCTTTCCAGGGTTTTTACTTCACTGTGTATGTAGCGGCATTTGATGCCAAGACGGTCCATATATTTGGCCAGCTCTTCAGACATGCGTTTGGTGAGGGTAGTAACTAATACGCGATCTCCCATTTTTACGGTTTTATCTACCTCTTCGAGTAAGTCATCCACCTGGTTGATAACCGGGCGAACATCAATTACCGGATCAAGCAAGCCTGTCGGACGGATAACCTGTTCAACCACCACACCATCTGATTTTTCAAGTTCAAAATCGCCCGGCGTGGCACTCACATAAAGCGTTTGAGGCGCTAATCTTTCAAATTCCTGGAAATTTAGCGGACGGTTGTCCAGCGCTGCCGGTAAACGGAAACCATATTCAACCAGTGATATTTTACGCGAGCGGTCGCCACCATACATGGCCCTAATCTGTGGTACTGTTACGTGGCTTTCATCGATCACCATAAGATAATCATCAGGAAAGTAATCCAATAAACAGAACGGCCTTGCGCCCGGCTTACGACCGTCAAAGAAGCGGGAATAGTTCTCGATACCAGAACAATAGCCCAGTTCACGGATCATTTCCAGGTCGTAGTTTACCCTTTCTTCCAGTCGTTTTGCCTCCAGGAAACGTTTTTCGTCAATGAATTGCTGCTTACGCATTTCCAGTTCTTCCTGTATGGCCCAAATGGATTGGGTGAAACGTTCGCGCGGAGCTACATATAAATTAGCAGGGAAAAGCACCATGTGCGTCATCTTTTCCATGGTCTTGCCAGTTGATGGATCGAAAGAGCTTAGTTCTTCGATGTCGTCGCCAAAAAAAGATACGCGATAGGCATAATCCAGATAGGCCGGGTATATGTCCACCACATCACCTTTTACACGGAAAGTTCCACGCTTGAAATCAGCGGTGGTCCGGGCGTATAATATCTCTACCAAACGGTGCAGGAAGGCATTACGACTGATGCGCGTGCCAACGGCGAATTTGAATACCGAATCTTTAAAGTCATCCGGGTTACCCATACCGTAGATGCAGGAAATAGACGACACCACGATCACATCCCTGCGGCCCGACATTAATGCCGATGTGGTCCGCAGGCGCAGTTTTTCGATCTCATCGTTGATCTGCAGATCTTTTTCTATATAAGTATTGGTAGTCGGAATAAAGGCTTCCGGCTGGTAGTAATCATAATAGGACACAAAGTAATTCACCGCATTTTCGGGGAAGAATTGCTTAAACTCGCCGTAAAGCTGCGCTGCCAGTGTTTTATTGTGGCTCAGGATGAGCGTGGGTCTTTGTGTTTGCTCAATAACATTGGCAACAGTAAACGTTTTACCAGACCCGGTAACACCGAGCAGGGTTTGAAAAGGATCGCCATTTTGTACGCCTTCCACCAGTTGCCTGATGGCTTCAGGCTGATCTCCGGTAGGTTGGTATTGAGAGGTTAATTTAAAATCCATAGATGATTACAAAAATACGAATAATAGTGTGTATGGTTTGCGTGTAAAACATCGGCAGCTTTACGGCAAGCAAATCGTCGGTTAAAAATTGTTTAAGCGTTTTCATGGTTCTGAATGTTTGCTCAAAACTATTATGGGCGGGTGACAACCTTATGTCAGCAGGAACTAGCAAGTTCTTTAACTGCCTAAAGTTTTACCCACTCTGTAATTGCTTCGCTCGACATCTCTCCCTAAGTTTAGGGAGAGAGCTAATAAAATCCACTCCCCCGGACTCAGGGGGGCCGGGAGGGGTAAAAATTTAAATGAATTAAAACATGCAATGCATTTATTTATTGTAGTAGTAGAAGCAGATAAAGATTGATAAATTTAAAGAAGCATTTAGCTATTATTGTGAGGCCAACTAATCTCTGATCACCAATCTCTAATCACTAAGCCCATGCTCTTTGTACTCAATAAAACCAATACGATAGGCAACCAGTTCCTGGCTGAAATGCGGGACGCTGTTACACAGCAGGACAGGCTGCGTTTCCGGAAAAACCAGGAACGTATGGGCGAAATACTGGCCTATGAGATCAGCAAAAAACTGAAATATGTTACGGTTGAGGTGCAAACGCCGCTGGGTATTGCAAATGTTGAAGTGCCGGAAAGCTACCCGGTGTTGGGTACTATCCTACGTGCAGGCCTGCCATTTCACCAGGGGTTTATGAACTTTTTTGATAAATCGCCTTCGGCATTTATCACGGCTTACCGTAAAGTAAAAAAGACGGGCGCTTTTGTTATTAATATTGATCATATCTCGGCACCAGACCTGGAGGGTAAAATAGTAATTATTTGCGATACCATGCTGGCAACGGGACAGAGTATGGTGCTGGTATGTAAGGAACTCATCGCTCAATACAACATCAAAGAGCTTCACATAGCTGCCGTGATTGCCAGTACCGAAGGTGTAGAGCACGTCCGGGCCAATTTGCCTAAGGCACATATATGGTTGGGAGCAATAGATGAGGAAATGACTTCGAAGGCTTACATAGTTCCTGGATTAGGTGATGCAGGGGATTTGTCTTTTGGGGAAAAGATATGAATGAGGAATTTTTATTCAGGATTGCTTGGATTTCGACAATTTATAATTATCGCACCTGATTATCAATAGCTCAAGTATCAAGCTGTTAGTAATGATTCCAATTAGTCCACCTAAAATTAGCGCCCATAAGTAATACTGATAAGATAATATCTTAGGAAGTATAACACCCGGATATGCAACTATAAGAAAAATCCATTTTGATACGTGAAATAGTATTTCGTCCCCGCTACCATTTTCTTCATAAGCAACATTTACAAAAAGAGAAACTATTGCCACGATGGTCAACATTAGGGCCAATAATATCAGCCGACGGTAATTTATTTTCGAATAGTACCTTTGCATCACGTTTTAACGGTAAATATAATAAATCAAAAATTGAACATCCGGAATTCGAAATACCGCCATATTTTCTTCGACCTTGATCACACTATCTGGGATTTTGATAAGAATGCCGAAGAAACATTGCACGAGTTATATGGCATTTACAGACTGAAGGAACTGGGCCTGCATTCAGCTGATCTGTTTATTGAAACCTATACCCGCAACAATCACCAGCTTTGGGCCGAGTATCACACCGGCAAGATCACCAAGGATCAATTACGAGAGGCGCGATTTAAAAAAACATTTCTTGACCTGGGAATGCACCCGGATATAATCCCGGTTGGCTTTGAGGATGATTATGTGAAGACTTGTCCTACCAAAACTAACCTTTTCCCGGATGCACACAAAACGCTGCAATATCTGCAGGCGAAATACACCTTGCATTTGATCTCAAATGGTTTCAGTGAATCGCAGGGGATAAAAATCAGCAATACCAATTTAGGCGGCTATTTTCAATATGTGATCATATCAGAGATTGTCGGTGCAAATAAGCCTGATAAGGCAATTTTTGAACATGCCATCAGTCTTGCCCAAACAACCAAAGAAGAAAGCCTGATGATAGGTGATAGCCTGGAAGCCGATGTGTATGGTGCCCTTAACTTTGGAATGGATGCGATCTATTTTAATCCTGCCGGTTTGAATAAACCGGAAGATGTGCCGGTACAGATCAATCATTTAAAAGAGCTAACTTTATTGCTGTAATTTTTAGCATGAATATCGGAGAGACCCGCAAAAAAATAGAGGAAGTATTGGATATCTACCGCAAGCGGCTGGATAATATTCCCGACGACCTTTTTATGGTGACACCCCCGGACGGTGGCTGGTCGTATTCCGAAGTTTATTCTCATATTTTGCAAGCTAACCTGGGTTCGACCATTGCTATTGAAAAATGTACCATGAATAATTGTGTCGCCACCAATAAGGGGCGCACGTTTATAGGGCTAATGGTGTTGTCATTCGGCAGATTCCCGCCATTCAGTGTAAAAACTCCGAAAGAAATTGCTGAAAAGATTCCAGTAAGGAATATTACCAAAGAAGAAGCCAGAAACCTCATAATAAAATGCCGGAAGCGCCTTGAGGATACCGTGCCCCTTATTCATGGTTCCTCCAAACATAAACGCATCAGGCACGCGCGTTTGGGTATGCTGAATGCCAAACAATGGTTGAAGTTTATCCTGATCCACTCCAGGCATCATTTGAAGCAGCTGAACCGTGTTGAAAAAAAGTTGCAATCCCAATGAAACCTTTTTTATTTAACAGAGTCTTAATATTCAGATAATTTGAATTGCTGACATTTGTTAAATAACACAGTATGAATTTCGAGTATGCATATCTGATTGTTGTAGGGTTGCTTTTATTGGTAGGTATGTTCTATGTAAGCCCCTATGAACTAAGAGTTAACGAAGAAGATGACGACGAATAGTCGTCATAGAATCCAATCAATCATTCACCGGCGAAAACGACCGGGCGGCAAATTATCCCCTCAATTTTAATGGCAAAACGCGAAGTAGATATAGTAGTTATATCCGATGTGCATTTGGGCACTTATGGCTGCCACGCTAAAGAACTCCTGAAATATTTAAAAAGCATAAAGCCAAAAATGCTGATCCTGAATGGCGATATCATCGATATCTGGCAGTTCAGCAAGTCGTATTGGCCAGAGGCGCATATGAAAGTAGTGCGCCGGATATTAAAGTTTGTTACGGATGGCGTTCCCGTATATTATCTTACCGGTAACCACGATGAGATGCTTCGCAAATTTGCCGATTTTAACCTGGGATCGTTAGCGCTTAAAAATAAAGTCGTTTTAACTATTGATGGCAAAAAAGCCTGGATTTTTCACGGCGACGTGTTCGACGTGACTATGCAACATTCCAAATGGCTGGCGAAGCTGGGGGCGGTTGGGTATGATTCGTTGATCCTGCTTAACAGTTTTACTAACTGGATGCTGACTAAGCTTGGCCGCGAGAAAATGAGCTTTTCGCAAAAAATAAAGGCTAAATTCAAAGATGCAGTGAAGTTCATTAATCAATTTGAGCAAACCGCTGCCGACCTGGCAGTTGAAAAAGGCTATCAATATGTAATATGCGGTCACATTCATCATTCCGAGATAAGGGAAATTAAATCTTCCGATAAACCGGGCTCTGTGATTTATCTAAACTCGGGTGATTGGGTGGAAAGTTTGACTGCTCTTGAATACAATAACCGTGAGTGGACAATATTTAAATACGATCCCGCTAATTTCAAGAGCGATCACGACGAGGACGATAAAACGGACGCTGAAGACCTGGACGCAAAGCTGGACGTGCGTATTTTATTGGAGCGCTTTAAGCAGGAAGCTTATTAATCCTTTATTGCAAAGTTGGGTAATCGAGTGGATTGGTTGAATAAGTTGATTGAGTTGGATTAAGTTTAAGCAGGATAAATTATTGATAAGGCTATCACATATTTTTGGCTGAAGCCACTCCTTACTACTATTATAACCGTTGCATTTATGGAACGGCAATGAATAATATTTCATCACAAACCTTTTATTCATTGCCGTTGGCTTTACCCAATGGACATTTGCAAAATATTTCAGTGGCTTTAGCCAAAATCTGCTTTGATTTACCGGAGATTATGGGGCCATATATAAAAACCTTTCACCACTGTAATATTTTGACTTAATTTGGAAACATGAGTAGTTGAATGTTAGAACGGCGGATAACCTTGTAACATTTCAACTTTCCAACATTCCAACTTTCAGAATGAAAATACTCTACGCTATACAGGGAACCGGTAACGGGCATATTAGTCGCGCACGAGAAATAGTTCCCCTGTTACAACAATACGGCGAACTTGATTTGTTGGTAAGCGGTACACAAGCAGAAGTATCCTTATCTCAGCCGTTGAAGTACCGTTTGCATGGTTTTAGTTTCGTTTTTGGTACAAGGGGCGGAGTAGATAAGTGGGCCACCTTTAAATTGATGAATCTTCGGCAGTTGTGGCATGATGTGCATCATCTACCGTTAGCACAATATGACCTGATCATTAATGATTTTGAACCTGTAAGCGCCTGGGCGTGTCGGGTGCAGAAGCTGGAATCGGTTTCACTGAGTCATCAATGCTCTTTCGTTTCGAAGAAAACACCACGACCTTCAAAATGGAATTATGCTGAATGGCTGTTTAAATATTATTCGCCAACCACGCATCAAATCGGCTTCCATTTTGAGAAGTATGATGATTTTATCCATACGCCCGTGGTCAGGAGTGATATCCGTAAACTGGAGCCGACCAACCTCGGGCATTATACTGTTTACCTGCCCGCTTATGATGACAAAACGCTGGTAAAATACTTAAGCCAGGCAAGGGATGTGCAATGGCAGATATTTTCCAAACGCCAAAAAACGCAACAGCGGGAAGGAAATGTGCTGATATCGCCGGTGAATAATGAAGTATTTAATAAAAGTATGGCCAGTTGCGAAGGCCTGCTGACAGGCGGTGGTTTTGAGGGCCCTGCTGAAGCGATGTTCCTCAAGAAAAAGGTGATGATGATCCCGATGAGTGGCCAATACGAACAGCGATGCAATGCCTTGTCGGCTTCAAAATTAGGCGTGCCTGTTATTCATGCTATTGATGACGACTTTGTACCCCAGCTCAATCAATGGATACAAAATGGGAAGGCTGTTGATGTAGATTTCCCGGATGAGACTGCTCAGATCATTGACAAAATGGTTAAACGGTATGCAAAAACTTAATCAGGCATCCATGAAATGGTAAGACTCGGCCCGTTTATTATTGTCTCTCGATTTTTGTATTTCTCCTATTTTGGATAGCAGGTTGAAGAACTGCCGTGTATTTTCTTTTAGAAGGCTGAACTTTAGCCTCTTGATTTGATTTAATGAGAATTTCAAGAAGAAATAAGATACTTTACTTACACAGAATGCCAATGAACGATTGATGTTGGTTAACGAAGCCAATTGCGACGCATAAAAAGATTTAAGTTGTTGCGTTTCGGGCACTACTCTTTCCTGGCGGTCATGGTAGCCAATAGAATCCATTACCACACCAATTTTGAACCCATGAAAGCGAACCCTGCTTAAATAATCGCTATCTTCTCCATAGTGATAAAAGATCGAATCAAATAGTCCTACTTTCTTTAAGCATGCTGCCGATATCAGCCAAAACGCTCCCATCACAAAAGTTACGTCGTGAATAACACTGCCTGCATCTTCAAATGTATTGGTAACGCACTGATCCAAAACAATGGTTCTGAACTTCTCATCTAATCCCGAGCCATTCCCATTCATTTGCCTCGGACTTAACACACCATATTCCGGGTGCCTTATCTGGAATTCAACCAATTTCCGTATCGCATCTTTTTCTAAGTAACCATCCTGGTTTAATAAAAACACATAATCGGCGTTGTCTTGGAGCGCCTTTTTAATACAAATGTTATTTGCTCCTCCAAAACCCAGGTTTTTATTGGTTTCTATCAGATCGATTTGAGGGTAATTTTTTTTAACAAACCCTGCTGTTCCGTCAGTTGAGCAATTATCAACTAAAACAACCTTTACCGGAATGTCGGAAAGAAGAACATTGTTTAAGCATTTATTGATCCATTTCATGCCATTGTAAGTAACAATGATCACATAGATGTTGAGCTGACTTTTCATTGGTAGACAGGGGTATTGTTAAACTAATTACTAATTACCCAAAAGTTAAATGCATAAAACCTTGGTTAATTATTACTTGCTTTTTTGAAATAACACAAGTGGCAGAATAGTGTTTTAATATTCTTTAAATAAGCGGGATATTGAATATAACCTATTGTAAAATAGATAGATAGTTGTTGATTGGATATCTTTTGTGTGTCAGATAATGAACCTAAGGAGTTTTTCTGTTATTATTGCCTTGAAATCCCCTTTGCATGATCAGGCTGTTCAGATCTTTTAGTCCTGTAAATATTGTCTGGCTGGCAGTTTTCCTGTTCGTGATGCGCATTGGTTTTGCTTTTCAGCTGCCTGATAAGACTGGATTCCCGTTCAGCGAACTTTTCTCAAGGCTTCTTTTGCCGGTGTCTTATCAAACTGCAATACCGCCTGTGGTGAATTTGTTTGCAGCCAGTTTGATGGTGTTTATCCAGGGTATATTGATCAATTTACTGGCAAATGAGCATAATTTGTTAGGAAAATCGACCTTTTTGCCAGCCTTTATGTATGTGACGGTATCAAGCTTGCTGGTTCCGTTCCTTATGCTCAGCCCGCCATTGGTTTGCAATTTTCTGCTGATTTGGATGCTATACAAGTTACTGAACCTTTACAAAGGTGATGCTTCAAAATCTATTTGTTATGATTTGGGGATGATCGTGGCGATCGGTACAATGATCTACCTGCCATTTATTTATACATTTCTTGTTATCTGGATCGGTCTTGCCATCTTCAGGCCTTTTGACTGGCGCGAATGGATAGCAGGAATAATTGGCTTTATTACCATTTTCTTTTTCCTGGCCGTATTTTATTACCTGAATGATAGGTTGAGTGATTTTTTTGAAATATGGAGACCGCTTGGCACAAAATTCCAGGTTCACTTCAATATCAATTACTATAACTACCTGGTGCTTATACCTGTTATCATAGTGCTGATATTATCAGCCTTAAGATTGCAGCAAAATTTTTATAAGAGCTACGTACATATACGTAAATCTATCCAGTTGCTGTTTTTTGTCTTCCTGATCGCTGCCTTCTCATTCTATATCCGCGCCGATTTCCATGTCGACCATTTCTTAATGTGTGCCGTGCCGGGATGCATCTTTGTGGCTTATTATTTTTTGTACTCCACTACCCGCTGGTTTTACGAAAGCTTGTATATTTTGCTGCTTGCCAGCATTATTTACTTTCAGTTTAACACTTTTTAACTTTTACATTCGTTCAAATTTCGCGGGTTATATTAGTTTTGTAGCATGAAGTTTGGAGTTGTTATATTTCCGGGTTCTAATTGTGATGAGGACATCATCTACGTATTAGAAAAAATTATGGGTCAGCAGGTAGTACGCCTGTGGCACAAGGACCACGATTTGCAGGGCTGCGATTTTATTGTTCTGCCGGGTGGTTTTTCTTTTGGCGATTATTTGCGTTCAGGCGCTATCGCACGTTTCTCTCCAATTATGCAGGAAGTGATCCAGTTTGCAGCTAAGGGTGGTTATGTGTGGGGTGTTTGCAATGGTTTCCAGATATTAACCGAAGCTGGTATGCTGCCGGGCGCATTGCTGCACAATACCAACAGAAAGTTTAATTGCAGCAATATTTATATGGTACCGCAAACTAATAGATCGTTGCTTACAGCGAATATCGATCCGCAGCGTGCATTAAAAATTCCTATTGCGCATGGCGAAGGTAACTATTTTGCAGAGCCTGATGTGTTGAAAGCTTTGAAAGATAACGATCAGATCCTATTCAGATACAGTGATGAATCAGGCAATATTGTCCCTGAAGCTAACCCTAACGGTTCGTTAGAAAATATTGCAGGTGTATGTAATGCGGGCCGTAATGTATTTGGCATAATGCCGCACCCTGAACGCGCCGCAGACAGTGTTTTAGCCAACCAGGACGGGCTTGCCATTTTTGAATCGATATTATCATTGGTTAAAGCCTGATGGCCAACCTGGTTATTGATATTGGTAACACCCTGATAAAAATTGCAGTCTTCGCACAAGATAAGTTGTTGTATACCACAAGTTACTCGTCCCTTGATGCCGAAACCCTTTTTAACATAACTGATCAATACCAGGTAAACAAAGCCATTATCTCATCGGTGAGAAAGGAAGCTGAAAGCTGGCGTGCCGCGTTAGAAAACAGAATTAGTGTGCAGTATTTTAATGTGGGGACGACAGCCGGCATACAAAACCAATATAAAACCCCTCATACACTTGGCCCTGATCGTTTGGCGGCAGTTATCGGCGCTAAAAAATTATATCCGGGCAAAGGCAGTTTAGTGGTTGATGCCGGAACGACTATCACCTACGATTGGGTGGATGCTGAAGGGAATTATTTTGGCGGCAGTATATCACCAGGGCTGAATATGCGTTATAAAGCATTAAATTATTATACGGGTAAGCTACCCTTGATTGAAGCAGATGCTCATTTTTTGAGTTATTACGGAGACGATACGGCATCAGCTATAAAATCGGGAGTGCAAAACGGACTTAAATATGAACTATCCGGCTTTATAGAAAGCTATAAAAAAACAGAGCCGGAACTGAATGTGGTACTAACCGGAGGCGATAGTTATTTTTTTGATACTCTATTGAAAAATAGCATCTTTGCCCCCTATATTAAAAACGAGCCTTACTTGGTTCTTGAAGGATTAAATGCAGCTATACAAAACAACAATGATTAAATTCACCAGGGTACTTTTTACATTTCTATTTGCTGTTATTGTATTGAATGCAAGTGCGCAATCAACCGCAACCACAAGTTCTCCTTACTCAAGATTTGGATTAGGTGACATAAGCGATCAATTATTGCCCCAAAATATAGCTATGGGAGGCATTTCTACCGCAACCAACATTATAGGCGGATATAATAGCATTAACGTTTTAAACCCTGCCGCATACGGAAAGATCAACCTGACTACTATCGATATAGGTGGGGCTGTTGATATAACTACTTTCAGTAAGCTGGGTAATGCAGACCAACGAAATACAAATGCCAGGCTGAGTCATCTTTTGTTTGCGTTCCCTATTAGCAAAGGCTCAGCATTAAGCTTTGGTTTATTACCCTATAGCCAGGTAGGATATGGCTACAAGCAAACTAATACACACCCTAATCCAAATCCTACTTCATCGGCTGATACCAATACCGTTGTTGTTACTTCATCGGGTGAAGGTGGTTTATCAAAAGCATACCTGGGTTACGGTTTTACTCTTTTCAAACACTTGTCAATCGGCGCCAACTTTTCGTATATTTTTGGTAGCATAAAAAATGATCAGTCCACAGAAATACCAGGTTTATATGGCGTACTTAATTCCCGCAGCGAATTAGATGATCATGTTAAGGGAGCAAGTTTTGATTACGGAGCCCAGTATACCATTGATTTTTCTGAAACAAAACACATGGTGTTGGGGTACTCGGGATCGGCGGGCAACAAACTTAGCGTAACAACGAATTACATTGTAAGTCAATACACCAGGGACGGTAATGGGAACGAAAGTAGCCCGGTTGACAGTTTGGTTAATCAGCAAAACGAAAGCGGTAAAATCCAGCTTCCGCAAATCAACCGTTTCGGCATTTCTTATATGAGCGAAGGGAAGTTCCTTGTAGGGGCCGACTATACAATGGCAAAATGGTCCAGTCTTTCCATATCAGGTGTAAACGCCGGTTTACAGGATAGCAAAATGTTTAATGTTGGTGGCCAGTGGACACCTAACGTTAATGCCTTAAGTAACTATTTTGCATTGATTGATTATCGTTTGGGTTTCCTGTATGAGCAAACCTATTTAGGGCAAACCGCTTTAAATGTAAATGGTGCCAACATAAAAAGATACGCCGTAACTTTTGGTCTGGGTATCCCATTACCGCATGACCGCGCTTCATCGGCATTCTATAAAGTAAACTTCTCAGCCGAAATAGGCCAGCGCGGGCAATTGGCTAACTCACTGATTAGAGAGAACTATGTAAACCTGCACCTGGGCTTCACGCTTAACGACAGATGGTTCCAGCGGTTTAAATTCGAATAAGCCTAACCATGACAGGGGCAAAACAGATATTCGGTTTATTTTTGCCGGTAATAATTGCTGGAGTGGCTCTTTTAACGGGTTGCGAGAACGATCTGAAAGATATTCAAAAAATATCTGCGGCTGAAGTAAATAAGCCGATCGAAAAATATACAGATGTTGATGTGATCTATAGCGACTCGGCTAAAGTTAAGGCACATATGACCGCGCCGTTGATGATCAATTATAAGGTTAAAAAGCCTTATACCGAAATGCCCAAAGGGGTGAAAGTTATTTTTTATGATAATGATTTGCAGGAGAAGAGCACAATAACAGCTGATAAGGGTGTTTACCATGATCAGGAAAAATTGATAGAGCTTCACAAAAATGTGGTAGGAACAAATGCCAAAGGGGACACCTTCAGTTCGGACGAATTGATATGGGACCAAAGCACAAAACAAATACACTCAAATCAGGCAGTCCACGTAAGATTGGCTGACGGCAGCATTACTGATGGTACCAGCTTTGTGAGCGACGAGAACTTCAACCACTGGACCATGGAACAGGGCAAAGGCATTATACATGTTAATAGTCAGGAAATTGGTCAATAATACAGCTCGCTTTTTGCCTAAAATTTTTCTGTTTATTTTTTTGCTAAAAATTGTATCTTGCGCGCTCTTTTGAATAATTAGAAATATTAAATATAGATAAGAATATATGGGTGTAATGACTTATTTGCGCGAACGGATGGGCAAAATTGTTGCCTTTGGCATCGGTTTTGCGCTTTTGGCGTTCGTTGGTGAGGAAGCGGTTCGGCAGGGTAGTTCTATTTTTGGTGCTGACCGTAATACGCTGGGCGAAGTTGCCGGTGAAAAAATAGCGTATGATGAGTATTCTAAACGCCTTGAGGCCAGCGAAGCTCAATTTAAACAGCAATCGGGCCAGGCGAATTTGAATGCTCAATTTACTGCTTACATACAGGAAAACGTATGGAACCAGGAAGTGAGCCAGGCTATTCTCAATAAAGAGATAGAAAAACTTGGTATCGTAGTAAGCAGTGATGAAGGAGCGGCAATGATCAATGGTAACAACCCCGATCCGCAGGTGGTGCAATACTTTGGTGACCCTGCAACCGGTAAAGTAGATCAGGCTAAGTTGAATAACTTTAAAGCAAACCTGAATGCTTCCAAGCCTGATGCTGATATCCGCCTGCAATGGAAACAGTTTATTCAGCAACTTACCGAGAACAAGCTTGCTCAGAAATATACCACGCTGGTAACTAATGGCCTTTATGTAAATGCTTTGGATGCTAAGGATGATTACGAGGCAAAAAATAAGTTGTCGAACTTTAAGTATGCAACTTTAGATTATGCTTCTATTCCTGATAGTAAGGTAACATTGACCGATGACGACTATAAAACTTATTATGATGAGCACCTTTCGGAATTTGATAATAAACAGGAACTAAGAAGCTTCGATTATGTGAGCTTCAATGCAGCTCCTTCTAAAGAGGACTCTGTTGCAGTAAAAGAGCAGGTAGAAAAACTTCTGCCATCATTTAAAAGCAACACAAACGACTCTCTTTTTGTACAAATAAATGCTGAAACAAAAACACCGATTGCTTACAAACGCAAAGGTCAGTTAGGCGACCCTAAACTGGATACCGTAATGTTTGGTGCAGCAAAAGGATTTGTATATGGTCCATATTTCTCGCAGGGCAGTTACAAGCTTGCCAAACTAATTGACTCACGCGTGAGCCCCGATTCAGTCAAAGCACGCCATATTCTTATTGATGCAAGTAAGATTGGTGAAAAGAAAGCCCTTGCACAGGCCGACTCATTAAAGAAACTGATTGAAGGCGGCAAGTCATTTGAGGAATTGGCTAAAATGTACTCAATTGATAAATCATCGGGCGAAAAAGGTGGTGAATTAGGAACATTTGGCCGTGGTGCGATGGTGGCTCCGTTTGAAGAGGCGGTTTTCAATGGTAAAAAAGGCGATTTGAAAATAGTTCCTTCTCAGTTTGGTGTTCACATTGTGCAAATCGAAGATCAAAAAGGCTCTTCACCAGTTGTTAAAGTTGCCGTAGTGGATAAACCGGTAACAGCGAGTGCCAAAACACAAGCTGTAGCTTATAGTAAAGCACAGGGATTTCTGGGCTCCCTGACAAAAGATAGTTTTGATGCCCAGGCTAAAAAAGAAGGCCTGACTAAGAAAACTGCACCTGATGTAAATGCATTGGCATCAGGTTTGCCGGGATTGGACAATGCCCGTGAAATAGTAAGATGGGCATTTAAAGCCAAAACGGGCGATTTTGGCGACCAGGTATATGTGGTTGGCGATCAGTATGTGATCCCAATCCTGACTACTATAAAGCCTAAAGGTACCTTGTCACTTGACCTGGTTAAAAAGCAAATTGAGCCTGCAGTGCGCAATCATGTAAAGGCTAAACAATTAATTGAAAAATTAAGCGGAGGGTCATCTATCGACCAGGTTGCCCAGAAGTCAGGCAGCAAAGTGGTTCCGGTTCAGAATGTGGTATTTGCTAACCCGGTGATCCCTGGTTTATCGTTGGAATATAAAGTGGTGGGTACTGTATTTGGTTCGCAGCCAAACAAGTTATCAAAACCGATCGAAGGCCAGCATGGTGTTTATGTAGTGGTATTGGATAACTTTATCAATCCTGCGCCGCTTGCTAACGCAATCAGGGAGAGAGAACAAATTGCGCAAGCATTGCTGCAGCGTTCGCAAGGACAGTTGTTTGAGGCCCTGAAAGATAAGGCGAATGTAAAAGATTACCGTGCTAAGTTCATGTAAGATATTTTAAAGTAAATTTGTAACCGGGATAGTTAACTGTCCCGGTTTTTTGTTTTTGGAGAGCTTACTAAAAAGCGTCATTGCGAGGAACGAAGCAATCTCCGGACTGTGCAGATCGGGGAGAAGGGGTTTGTTGAGGAACGTTCAGCTAAAAAACTGCGGTTCATTGAATGTCCTAAGTAGAGATTGCTTCGTTCCTCGCAATGACGTGTTGATAATTGATGTATAATTTATAAAGCAATGGATATCCAGGAAAACATAGTAAATAAAGTAGCGCAAAGTGGTTTGGTTACCCTTGACCCTGCTTCGTTTTACCCGCAGGGCGACAGGGTGGTTTATGATATTAAGAATAACCTGTATATGGAACTGATCCTGAAAGAAAAAGATTTTAGAGAGTTTGTAAAAAACCACGACTGGACACAATACACAGGCAAAAACGTAGCTATTACATGTACTGCAGATGCTATTGTACCTGCCTGGGCATACATGTTGGTTGCAAATCGTATGGCGCCTTACGCCCGCGAGGTTGTTTTTGGTGATGCCGCGATTTTAGAAACCGTGCTGTTTGAAAAGGCAATGGCCGGGTTTGATGCTGAGCAATATCGCGATCAACGTATCGTTATTAAGGGGTGCGGAGATATTGATGTTCCTGTATCGGCGTATGTAGAACTGACAAAAAAGTTAACGCCGGTTGCGAAGAGCATCATGTTTGGCGAGCCATGCTCCACCGTGCCGATTTATAAACGCAAAGACTAAAATGAATTTCTTTTTTAAAAGCAGCGAATGAGGAAATACTTGTTGTTAATTCTGGCGTGCTGCTGCCTTCAAAATCTTTTTGCTCAGGAACTTAATAAAATCAGCGAGGTCGCTTTTAAAGCAGGTGAAAAACTAAGCTATAAGATGAAATATGGCTTTTTCACTGCTGCTGAGGCTAATATTCGCATAGAGGAAAGCCCTACGCAGTTCAATAATAAACCTGCTTTTCATATCATCGCCGAAGGCAAAACGGCAGGTACCTTCGATGTTTTTTATAAGGTGCGCAACCGCTACGAAAGCTATATCGATAAGAATACTTTGTTGCCTTATTTTTATGCTGAGAATAGACGTGAGTCGAGTTGGAAGCATACCGATAAAGTAACTTTTGACCACGAAAAGAAAACGATAACCGCGGCAAAAGGAGCTTTTCCCTACAAAGGCGACCAGGTATTTGACTTCGTTTCAGCTTACTATTTTGCGCGTTGTCTGGATGTTTCGAAGATCCAAATCGGGCAGAAATTCGATTTGCAATATTTTTTGGAAGACGGTATTCATGCCATGAATATTACCTACGTAGGTAAGGAGCGGATAAAGTGTGCCATGGGTACTTTTAACTGCCTGAAGTTTAGTCCGACCATTATTCCCGGCCGTATTTTCAGAAAGGATAGTAAGCTGTATCTTTGGATCACGGATGACAACAACCGCATCCCGGTAAAAGCGCACGTAGAGGTGATAGTCGGCAGCTTAACCATGGAGCTGACATCAGCTGCAGGGTTAAAATATCCGTTAAACCCGGTGAGTAAGGAAACGGATTAGTGTTAGTGATCAGTTATCGGAGATCAGTTAATCAGGAAAAAGGATCAGCGAAATCAATTTAATCAAATAAATCAACGGTCAATGATAGAGGTAGGCAGTGTTTTGGTGCATGAGGACATAGTTAGGGAGAACTTTGTCTGCAACCTGAAAAAATGTAAAGGAGCTTGCTGTTTGGAGGGGGATTCTGGTGCGCCATTGAACCATGATGAACGGCATATTTTGGATGAGATCTATCCTAAAGTAAAGCCTTTTATGACGGCGAAGGGTATTGCCACTATTGAAGAAACCGGAACTTATGTAACCGATTTTGAAGGCGATTATACCACGCCCTGCGTCGACACCAATAAAGAATGCGCCTATGTTACCTGGGAAAATGGTATTACCAAATGTGCCATTGAAAAGGCTTATGAGTACGGCGCTATTAGCTGGAAAAAACCGTTATCCTGTCATTTATATCCTATCCGGATTACCAAATACCCGGAGTTTGATGTATTAAATTACGACCGCTGGAGCATATGCAGCCCTGCATGTTCATTCGGTAATGAATTAAAAGTTCACGTGCATGAGTTTTTGAAGGAGCCGCTTATTCGTAAATATGGTGAAGAGTGGTATAAGGAGTTGGAAGAGGCTGTTGAGGCTTATAATGAGTTAAAAGAATAATTTCCCTACTCCCAATTACTGGTTTCAAATTGAAGCCAGTAACGGTAGCTTAATTATTTAAAGTTTCATAGATATGGTACTCTTTCCCCTCGTCGGGTACCGTCACATAATCCTTTGACAGGGTGTTATTTTGATAGGTGTAATAGGTTTCAACCAATCCGACTCCTCCGTCTACCTGTCCACCCATATAACTTACCTTTTTATCCGCATTGTATTTATATTCAGTTGTGCCAAACCAACTGCCGGCGGCAGTCTGATATTCACTTTTTAAAAGGCCGTTTGGATAATATTCAAAATCTATTCGGGAATAGGGGACTTTTTCATCAGCCTTATAAGTTTCTGTGTAAGCAATTACTTTGCTATTGCCTTTATAGGTATTTTCTCTTCTTTCTTCCAAACGTTGACTAGGGTTATAATCCAACTCTTGTACTAAGCGACTATTCTTGTCGTATTTATAAACAGTTTGTGTTTGTATTTTCCCGCTACAATATGCTCGTGTCATTTTTATTTTGTGCCCACCTGCATATTCAAGGTTAAAAGTTTCGCATAATTGACCGTGTTCGAGGTATTGAACCCGCTTGATCATCTCACCCTTATCATTATATTGTTTTTCTTCTTCTTTACGAATCTTTCGCCCTTTGCTATCGGAAAGCCACTTAATCTCGGTTCTGAGGTCGTTGGCCGAATCAAAAGAACTTAACAAGAGAAGTATAAATAAGGGCAATAGGTAGTATTTCATGTCAAATAAGGTTTTAAATGCCTAATATATGATAATCCTTATTGATTTCAGTTTGCAATAAGGAAAATCGGGTAGCTTTTTAATAGTTGTCAAATCTCAAATCTGCTTCAATTGTTTGATTAGTTCCGTTATCCTCGCCAAATGATGATCATCATGCTCGGCAACGAATAAAAACAGATCCATGGTACGCATTGGCGTTTTCAATCTTGGATGCAATGCCGACTTAAATATGATTTCCTCATCCAGATTCTCAATAAGAGCTATCGTCAGTTCTCTTACCGCCCTGAAATCACTTAATAATTTTTCTATCGACTGCGTATTATGATTGGCTTCATCCGTTTTGCGGTTTGCCAGATCAGTCGGCCTCATTTCCATCTCTCCGTTTTTAATATCTTCCAACCGTCCCTGCCAAAGGGGTTCGAGGTCGGTTAAATGCCCAACATTTTCTTTGATTGACCAGGTGTTGTCAACCTTCGTTTCCAATATTTCAAGGGGGATGGATTTGAATTTTTCTTCCAACCGGGCAGGTGTCCCTCTGAGCCGTTCAATGATCGACGGAAAGATATTCTGATCCTTACTGAAGTCGAAACTCCTTTCAAACCATTTTACTTTTTTCATGTAGCTGGTGTTAAGTATCACCTAAGTTATACATCGATTTTCGTTAATGTTATAATGACTTGGTTTTTTTGACCTGAGCGTGTATTTATGGCGTTCGATAAAGGAGTGAAAATGTTGTAGGATCATCTTTAAGGTTTCAAATGTTTGGCAATTGCATATTTATAAGTATTCACGGGCGTTCACGGCATTATGAACGTGAGCACTTGTAATGCACGATACCAAGATTTACAATTAAATTGGATAATATTGTAGGATAATTGATACCTGAACAGATGAAGACAGCGTTAATTACCGGTATTACAGGGCAGGATGGTGCTTATTTAGCCGAGTTCCTTCTGAAAAAAGGTTATATGGTACACGGCGTGAAAAGAAGGTCATCTTTATTCAATACCGACCGCATTGATCATCTTTATCATGATCCGCATGAACCCAATGTGAAGTTCAAACTGCATTACGGAGACTTGACTGACTCTACCAACCTGATCCGCCTGGTACAGGAAGTTCAACCCGATGAAATTTACAACCTTGCCGCCCAAAGCCATGTGAAAGTGAGCTTTGATACGCCTGAATATACCGCTAATGCTGATGGGATAGGCACCCTGCGAATACTGGAAGCAGTCCGGCTATTAGGTCTGACTCAAAAAACCCGTATCTACCAGGCATCTACATCTGAACTTTATGGATTGGTACAGGCTGTTCCACAAAGCGAGACGACGCCCTTCTATCCGCGTTCCCCTTATGCGGTGGCTAAATTATATGGCTACTGGATTATTGTCAATTACCGCGAAGCTTACAATATGTATGCCTGCAATGGTATTTTGTTTAATCATGAAAGTCCCATCCGCGGCGAAACTTTTGTGACCCGTAAGATTACACGTGCTGCAGCTAAAATTGTATTGGGCTTGCAAAACTGCCTGTATATGGGCAACCTTTCAGCCAAGCGCGACTGGGGGCATGCAAAAGATTACATCGAAGCGATGTGGCTGATGCTGCAACAGGATAAGCCCGAAGATTTTGTGATAGCAACAGGCGTTACTACCACTGTGCGTGATTTTATCCGGATGGCTTTTGCTGAGTTGGGGGTTGAAATCGAATTTAGCGGGAAAGATGAGCATGAAAAAGGTGTAGTGATTGATATTGACCAGCAACGAATGGAAGAATTAGGCTTGAGCCAGGATACCTTAAAGTTTGGCCAAACGGTAGTGAAAATCGATCCAAAGTATTTCAGGCCTACTGAAGTTGACCTGTTAATCGGTGATGCTACAAAAGCAAAAGAAAAACTGGGCTGGATACCTAAATATGATCTGAAAGCGTTGGTGGAAGATATGGTGCAGTCGGATCTGCACCTGGTTAAGAAAGACGATTACCTGAAAAAGGGTGGTTTTAAAACTTTGAACTATTTTGAATAATGCGTTGCTGCTAAGTACTCTTTATGAAGAAACTCTTTACTTGTATCGTGTTGTTACTGTTGGTCTGCTCTGCTAAGGCGCAGTTAATGTATCAGCCTTACTCTTATCAATTCTATCAAAAGCTGAATAATACGGTTTATTCACCTTCAACTAATCTGCATACTTCGCTTAAGCCTTATCTGATCGGAGATTCGAGCGCTATCAGGCCATCTTATGATTCTTTATTATTGTTGAAGGCCAATAACATAGGCAAAAGCTGGTTATATCGCAAACTGCTCCGTCAGCATTTAATAGAGGTGAATGATAAGGAATATACCTTTTACCTGGATTATCTTCCTGACTTGCAAATGGGCCGCGAGTTTGACGGGCCTAAAACAGTGTGGATGAACACGCGTGGGTACCAATTGGGCGGTACCATTGGTTCTAAATTTTTCTTTTATTCCAGCGGTTATGAGAACCAGGGAAAGTTTGCTAATTACGAAACAGATTATATCAACTCTGTTGGTATGATCCCTGGTCAGGCCTTTGACAAAAGCTACGGTAAAGACACCAAAGACTGGTCGCAAGTGACAGCATTGATTGGCTATACGCCAACTAAGTCAATATCAATTGAACTAGGTCAGGACAAAACGTTTATAGGAGATGGCTACCGTTCGGTTTTGTTGTCTGATTATGCATCGGCTTATCCATTGCTGCGATTTAAAGCAGACCTGGGCAAACAGGTACAGTACATGGCAATGTGGGCCTACATGGAAGACCAATATGCTACGCAGTTTAACTCTTTTTCAAACAACCGCCGCAAATGGGGGGCTTTCCATTATATCGATTGGAACATTACTAACCGGGCGTCAATTGGTTTCTTCAATGCGCTGATTGCCGAGGAGGCTAACGACGCAGGTCAGTACCATGGCTTTGATGCTAATTATGTTAACCCTATATTCTTTGTGTCATCCTTCGGCCCTTCAAAACCAGCGCCGGATCATACTTTGTTCGGCTTTAATGGCAAATACAAGGTGCTGAATAAAACAACGATTTATGGTCAGTTTTTGTATGATCAGGCATCATCGGTAACAAGCGGCAGCAACTATGCCTGGCAGGCGGGTTTCAGGGGATCTGATCTGTTTAAAGTTAGTAAACTGAACTACTTATTTGAGTATAATACTTCCAAACCGAATACTTATGCAAGCCAATATCCTATAGTGAATTATACCCAGTTAAGTGAATCATTGGCTAATCCGCTGGGCTCAGACTATCAAGAGGTGGTGGGCATCCTTAACTACTCCATAGGCAGGTTTGATTTGCAGGGGCAGCTTAATTATGCCAAATATGCAGCGAATTCTGTACAGTTAACTGATGCTACTGCTACAAATTCATCGCCATTTATCAGCTCAACCGGGCAAAGAATCACCAATACCCTCAAGTATGCTGAAGGAACTGTGGCGTACGTTTTAAACCCGAAATATAACCTGAGATTGGAAATAGGCGGGCTGGTAAGGCAATCTACCAGCAGCGTTTCGGATACCAAAACAGTAATGTTCATCTTCGGACTGCGAAGCACTTTCAGAGACTTATATCATGATTTTTAATTTATGAAAGCTATTTACCGCCTATATAAAATTGCCTTTGCTGCAGTGCTAAGCCTGTTTATTGCTGATGCGGCATTGGCGCAATCTCAATATCAGCCTTATTCATACGATTTCTATCAAAAGCTGAATTCTGACCTGTACTCAACAAAAACACGTGAGCATACTTCTATCAAACCATTGATTATTGATTCTGCATTAAGATCGCACTATGATTCCTTAATGAACTATGGCGCTGACGGCAGGCAACATAGCTGGCTGCACAATAAGGTATTCAATGAACACCTGATAGATTATAAAGGTCCTAACTCTGCTTTTTATGGCGACCTGTTACCAGATGTTGGCGTAGGCAGGGATCTCTCTGGTAAACTAAATACTTATACCAGCGCAATCGGTTTGCAATTGGGAGGTTCGATCAGCGATAAGTTCCAGTATAATATATCGGGATATCTGAACAATGCAGTTATGCCGGAATATCTGTCGACTTATATCCAGCAGGTAGGAATTGTTCCTGGGCAAGCATATGCCAAAACTTACGGTAATGACGGCTATGCCTGGTCGTACATTACAGCGGTAGTTTCTTACACGCCAAGTAAATATTTGAATATTTCAGCAGGGCGCGATAAGACATTTATTGGCGATGGTTACCGGTCTATGCTTTTGTCGGATTATGCTTCCCCTTATCCATTTCTGAAATTGACCGGTACATTGGGTAATGTACGTTACATGGTGATGTGGACAGATATGAGTGACCCTGCATATACTTCACAATATGGTGCCGACAGGCATAAATTCGGGGTTTTCCATTACCTGGATTGGAACGTTACCAACAGGCTCTCAGTGGGTTTCTTTGATAACGTGATGGGCTTTTTTACCGACGATAATGGTGCAAAGCGCTCTTTTGACTTCAACTACATCAACCCGATCATCTTCCTGAAGCCAGTCAACAATGCAAGCGACGACCCGGATAAATCCCTGCTTGGTTTCACGGCAAAATATAAACTGACAGACGGCATCACAGCTTACGGGCAGTTTGCATTGAATGAGTTTGTATCGAAAGACTTTTTCTCGAGCGATGGCGCGTCGGTTAATAAGTACGGCTGGCAGTTGGGCATCCGCGGAGCAAACCTGTTTGGTGTTAAAAATCTGAATTACCTGATCGAAAGCAATAACGCTAAGCCTTATACTTATTCGGCCCGGTCATCCATAGAAAATTATTCTTCAAACAGTGAGCCGCTGGCACATCCATGGGGTGCAAATTTTAGAGAGATCGTCAGCTTGCTAAACTATTCTTACAAACGCTTTGATTTCTCAGGTGAGTTTGACTATGGCCATTATGGGTTGGATAGCGCAGGAATGAATTTTGGTAAGGATATCTTCCAATTATATACCTCACCCGCCCGACAGTTCGGGAATTACACCGGACAAGGTTTAACTACCAATATGTATTATCTGCAAGGTAAGGTGGCCTATTTACTGAATCCAAAATATAATTTGAGAATTGAGTTAGGCGGCATATTCAGACAGGAGCAAAACAGCCAATTTAAAGACAAAACCACGATGATCACTATCGGTTTAAGAAGCTCGTTCAGGCAGATTTATAATGATTTGGCCAGTTATCGAACGCATTAATCGGATGTGCAGATTTTTGATGTGCAGATGTGCAAATGAGTAGATATGCAGATTTAAAAGACGCGCAAATTAATTAATTTAAAATCATCTGCATATTCACGCATTCGCACATCTATCAATCTGCACATTCTCGCATCTGCAAATTCGCACATCAGGATGCTATGGTGTGGGTGCTGCGCTTGATTCCCATTTTTTTTACCTGTTCCATGATGGCATTGGCATCGTAACCGCATTCGGCCCAAAGCTCAGGCTGCTCGCCATGTTCGATAAATTCATCAGGGATGCCTAAGCGCACCACTTCGGCTGAGTAGTTATTATCGGCCATGAATTCCAATATCGCGCTTCCCATGCCCCCTTCAATGCAACCATCTTCAACAGTAATTACTTTGCTGAATTTCTGGAACACTTCGTGCAGCAGGTTTTCGTCAAGCGGCTTCACAAAGCGGATGTCGTAGTGTGCAGGATAGAAACCTTCGCTATTTAGTTCGGTCGATGCTTTTACCACCTCATTGCCTATTGCACCGATCGATAATATAGCCACATCTTCACCATCGCTAACCTTACGGCCTTTACCTACCGGAATTGCTTTTAATGGACGCTGCCAGTCGGGCATAACACCTGTACCGCGAGGGTAGCGGATTACAAAGGGACCCATATCGTCCTGTTGTGCGGTATACATCAGGTTGCGCAATTCTTCCTCGTTCATTGGTGCGGATACGATCATATTTGGTATACAACGCATATAAGCCAGGTCATAAGCGCCATGGTGAGTTGGCCCGTCAGCACCAGCAATACCCGCCCTGTCCAGGCAAAATACTACGTTCAGTTTTTGGATAGCCACATCATGTATCACCTGATCGTATGCCCTCTGCATAAAGCTGGAATAGATATTGCAAAAAGGAATAAGTCCCTGCGTAGCTAATCCGGCGGAGAAAGTAACCGCGTGCTGCTCGGCAATACCCACGTCAAAGGCACGGTCAGGCATGGCCTTCATCATCAGGTTTAACGAACAGCCCGAAGGCATGGCCGGCGTAATGCCCATGATCTTAGGGTTCTGCTCGGCAAGTTCTATTATCGTATGACCAAATACATCCTGGTATTTTGGTGGTTGAGGCTTATCCGGTTTCGATTTCTTGATTTCGCCTGTTATTTTATCAAATAAACCGGGAGCGTGCCATTTGGTCTGATCTTTTTCGGCCAAAGCATAGCCTTTGCCTTTTACAGTAACACAGTGCAGCAGTTTTGGTCCGGGGATATCGCGCAGATCACGCAACACTTTTGCCAGATGTTTTACATCATGCCCGTCAATCGGCCCAAAATAGCGGAACTGCAAAGCCTCAAAGAAATTGCTTTTCTTCAAAAGCGTTCCCTTGATACTCTTCTCGATCTTTTTGGCGATCTTAAAAGCATCAGGCCCCATTGACGAAATCTTCGTTAGCACAGTTGCTATATCATCCCTGAAACGGTTATATGGTTTCGACGTGGTAATGTCAGTCAGATATTGTTTCAGCGCACCCACGTTCGGGTCTATCGACATGTTATTGTCGTTCAGAATCACCAGGATATTGGAGTTTTCAATGCCTGCGTGGTTCAAAGCTTCAAAAGCCATTCCTGCTGTCATTGCCCCATCGCCGATCACGGCCACATGCTGACGGTCGGTTTCACCTTTATACCTTGAAGCTACAGCCATACCCAATGCTGCTGAAATGGAAGTAGAGGAGTGGCCCACGCCAAAAGTGTCGTATTCGCTTTCAGCACGTTTAGGGAAACCGCTGATGCCTTTGTAAACCCGGTTAGTGTGAAAATTGTCGCGGCGGCCAGTCAAAATCTTATGTCCATAAGCCTGGTGGCCTACATCCCATACCAGCTGGTCGTATGGTGTATTCAAAATGTAATGTAAAGCCACGGTCAGTTCCACCACACCTAAACTTGCTGCAAAATGACCACCATTTACCGATACCACATCAATAATATACTGACGCAGTTCCTGGCAAACTTGTTCAAGTTGATCTTCGGTAAGTTGTTTTAAATCAGATGGATAGTTGATCTTTTGTAGTAAATCACCGGGCGTAACCTGCATTGACATCCTAATAGAAAATTTAACTTACAAAGTAAGGCATTTAATTTTAAAATACATGAAAACATACTAATTCGACGTCCAAAATGTTAGCAATGTAGAATAAGTTGATAATTAATGGACAATTACGTCTTCAACTTTTACAACCTTTGCAGCATAGAATAGTTTAGGTTAAAAGTCTTTTTATGACCGAAAATAGTTTCGAAATAAAGTTAGCGCAATTTGAAGGGCCGTTTGACCTGCTTCTCTTTTTCATAGAAAGGGACGAGCTGGATATTCACGACATTCCGATTGCGAAGATCACTGACGATTTTTTGAACTATATCCACCAGATGAGCAGTCTGAACATGGAGTTGGCAAGCGAGTTTATTTATGTGGCTGCCACCCTGATGCGCATTAAAGCGAAGATGCTGCTGCCACGGTATGCTGCCGAAGAAGATGGTGAGCTGGACCCGAAAGCGGAACTGATCAGGAAGCTGGTTGAATACAAAAAGTTCAAGCTGATCTGCGAAGAGCTGCGCCCGATGGAGGAAGAGCGCTTGAAACAGGAAAAGCGCGGTAACATTACTTTCGACCTGCAACAGGTTGAGAAAACGGCTGTTCCTGGCGAAGAACTATCAGAATTGACCTTGTACAAACTAATGATGGTGTACGACAGGGTGACCAAACGCTTTGCAAACCGTACCGAAGAAGTTAAACATACTGTAGTTCAATACCCATATACTATCGAGAAGCAGAAAAAAGCCATTAATGAACTGTTGATGATCAACAGCAAGATGGATTTTAAGGCCCTTGCCGGACACTCGGAAAATAAAGTACATTTCGTATACAACTTCCTTGCAGTGCTCGAAATGCTGCAGCAGGAACTGATCAACATCCAGATTGGTTTGGGATATAATAATTTTTGGATCTCTGTGAGATAGATATGAGATGTGAGATTTGAGACGTGAGATAAGACCTATCAAATCCCGATCTCTGATTAACTGATTACTGGTTAACCGGCCGCCACCCGAAAATCTCAAATCTCACGTCTCAAATCTCACATCTAAATGATAACTTAGCGCCGTTTTTAAGCTGAACATGAAAAGAGATAAATTGATATTTAAGCTGTTGGATGAAGAACAGCAACGCCAGGAAGAAGGAATTGAACTTATCGCGTCGGAAAACTTTGTGAGCCGCCAGGTGATGGAAGCTGCAGGTTCTGTAGCAACCAACAAATATGCTGAAGGCTTGCCCGGTAAACGCTACTACGGCGGTTGCCAGGTGGTTGACGAGATTGAGACTATCGCTATTGAAAGGGCTAAAAAGCTGTTCAATGCTGAGTGGGTAAATGTTCAGCCGCATTCGGGTGCCCAGGCTAATGCTGCTGTTTTACTGGCATGCCTGCAGCCAGGCGACAAAATATTAGGTTTTGATCTTTCTCATGGTGGTCACTTAACGCACGGTTCGCCTGTAAATTTCTCAGGTAAATTGTATGAGCCTCATTTTTATGGGGTGAAAAAGGAAACTGGCCGTATCGATTATGAGCAACTTAGAAAGACGGCCCTTGCTGAAAAACCAAAGTTGATTATCTGCGGAGCATCCGCTTACTCACGTGACTGGGATTATGAGTTTATCCGTAAAGTGGCTGACGAAGTTGGCGCGTTGGTATTAGCTGACATTGCACACCCTGCTGGTCTGATCGCAAGAGGTTTATTAACCGATCCCCTTCCGCATTGCCACATTGTGAGCACTACAACGCACAAAACTCTGCGCGGGCCACGTGGCGGTATGATTATGATGGGTAAGGACTTTCCGAACCCATGGGCCTTGAAAACGCCTAAAGGCGAAATCAAAATGATGTCGGCTATATTGGATATGGCGGTGTTCCCCGGTACACAGGGTGGACCGTTGGAGCATATCATCGCTGCCAAAGCCGTTGCTTTTGAAGAAGCATTGAGCGAGGAGTACATGAAGTATATCATACAGGTGAAAAAGAATGCCGATGCTATGGCGCGCGCCCTGGTTTCAAAAGGCTATGAGATTATCTCAGGCGGTACAGACAATCATTTGATCCTGATTGATCTTCGCAATAAAAATATCACTGGTAAAGCTGCAGAAAACGCTCTCGTAACTGCCGATATCACCGTAAATAAAAATATGGTGCCGTTTGACGACAAGTCACCGTTTGTTACTTCGGGTATCCGTGTGGGTACCGCGGCCATCACTACACGCGGCCTGAAAGAGAAGCAAATGGAGCTCATTGTAGAGCTTATAGATGCCGTAATTATTGATCCGGATAATGAACCTTCTTTGAAAAAAATACGTAAAAAGGTCCATCGGTTAATGGAAGATTTTCCATTATACCGTGATTAGGGATCTGATTACGAATGGCATTACAAGAAAAATTTATTTCCGATACTGAATATCAGCGGTTAAACGCACTTGAATCTTACAATATTCTGGACACGCTTCCGGAAAAAGAGTATGATGCCATTACACGTCTTGCATCTTATATCTGCAAGGTACCAACGTCTCTTATCACCTTTATCGACCTCGACAGGCAATGGTTTAAGTCGAAGATCGGTATGGATGGTGAAGAAACATTGCGTTCGGATGCGTTTTGCAATCACACCATTTTGGGCAACGATATCCTTGAAATAAAGGATACTTTAAAGTCCGACGTTTTCAGGGAAAACGCTTACGTACAGAACGAACCACATGTCCGTTTCTATGCAGGGGCCCCGCTGATCGACCCTAACGGTTACAGGCTTGGTTCACTTTGCGTTATCGATCAGATTCCTCGTGAGCTGACCGATGATCAACGTGATGCATTAAGAATCCTGGCCTCAGAAGTGATGGCGCAACTGGTTCTGCGTAGGGAAAAGCAGCAGGTCGAAGAAAGTCTTATTAAGCACGAAGAGTTTTATAATCTTTTTAACAACTCAGGCGAGATACATTGTATCGCTGATCGTGATTTTAATATTCAGTTAATCAACAATACGGTTTATAAAACCTTAGGCTATCAGCCTGAAGAGCTGACCGGAAAGCCTATATGGAATTTCTTTTTGCAGGAAAGCAAGAGCGCATCACTTGAAGTATTGCGTAAAGGCATCAAAAGCCAGAAGCGGTCCTTCGAGATCGAAACTCTCGTAGTTACTAAAAGCGGCAAGATCAGATGCATGAGCTGGTCGGTATCCTACAGCAATGATAAATGGTATACCAGCGGTCGTGACATTACTGAACAAAAAGAGATCGCCGCACAATTGGAGCAACTATCATTGGTGGCGAGCAAGGTGGACAATGGTGTAGTGATCAGCAATGCCAAAGATGAAGTGATTTGGATAAATGATGGTTTTGAAAATATCACCGGTTATTCATTAGAAGATGTTGAGTCAAAGTTTTTAGGCGAGGTCCTAAAAGGTAAGCTGAGCAAAAAAGTAACAAATGAACAAATGGATCAGTTGTTGCGCGAGAGTCAGCCTTACGAAGTAGATTTTTCTATAAAGCATAAAAGCGGCCGCCCGATGTGGATATCGGTTATGAAATCGGTATTGAAGGATGAGCATGGCGAGGTTATCAAGCAGATCAGGATCATATCGGATATCACTGCAAAAAAGAAGGCTGAGCAAGATTTAGAATTACTCTCATTTGCCGCATCCAAATCATCAACTGGTATGCTGATACGCGATGCAGAAGGTACTGTGATCTGGATGAACGAAGCACTTGAAATTATTTTCGGTTATTCGCTGGAAGAAATGAAAGGCCGTAAGTTCGGGGACATCCTGGTTGGTCCGGAAACAGATATTGAGGTGTTTGAAAAAGCAGCAAAATCTCTTGAACAGAATAAACCCTATACGGTGGAAATGAAGGTCTACCGTAAGGGAGGTATGCCGACGTGGGTATATGTCAATAATAGTCCGTTCTTTAATGAAAGCGGGCAGATTGATCACCATGTAAGTGTTGTGGTAGATATAACCGAGCGTAAGCTCGCTGAAGAGCGGCTTACCATGCTATCCTTAGTGGCAAGCAGCACTACAAGTGGTGTTGTCATCAATAACAAACAGGGCATGGTGGAATGGGTGAGCAGTGCCTTTGAGAATATAACCGGGTATGGGCTGGAAGATGTGCAGAATAAACACCTGGGTGATGTTTTGAAAGGAGAGCTGACCGATGTAACGGTGATTGAAGAAGCACGCAAGCTTTCAAAGCAAAAAAAATCATTTGAGGTTGACTTACAGGCCTATCGCAAGGATGGTAAGCCAATCTGGATATCGGTAATCAACTCTGTCATATTGAATGACAAAAATGAGGTTGAAAAGTACATCGAGGTTATCATTGACATAACTGATAAAAAGCAAGCCGAGTTTCAATTGATTGATGCCAAAGAAGAGGCGCAGCAATTAAGCAAGGCGAAGGATATGTTCATCTCGGTGATGAGTCATGAAATCCGTACGCCACTGAATGCCGTAATTGGTATGTCGCGTTTGTTGCAGGAGGATCATCACCTGGAGGAACAGGAAGAAAATCTGAGCGTTTTGAAGTTCTCGGCAGAGAACCTGATGAACCTGATCAATGATGTGCTCGACTTTACCAAGATAGAAACAGGTAACATTGAGCTGGAGTCGACTGAGGTTAACTTGCGTGAACTGATAGATGGTATCACCAAATCGATGCAATTCAGGGTAAATGACAAGAATATTTACTTGAAAGGTAATATTGATGAAGCAGTGCCAAAGGTTGTAATGGGCGACCGTACAAGAATATGTCAGATATTATTGAATCTTGCAGGAAATTCTGTTAAATTTACTGAAGAAGGTGGAATCACCATCGACCTTAAAGTAATTGAACAGACCCAAAACAGCGCAACTATAAGGTTTGCCGTTAATGATACCGGTATAGGTATCGCTGCGGATAAAATTGACACTATTTTCGAATCGTTTAAGCAAGCCGAAACAGATACAACACGTAAATATGGCGGAACCGGTTTAGGTTTGGCAATCACCAAAAAGCTGGTTGAAATTCACGGATCAAAGATCAAAGTGGACAGTACACCAGGCAAAGGATCGAGCTTTTGGTTTACAGTGAAGTTTAATAAAGGACAAGTACAAGGAAATACATATACTAATAATAATACAGTGGAAACAGAATTACTATTAAATGTAAATGTTTTGGTTGTTGATGACAACCAGATCAACAGGTTACTGATCAATAAAGTGCTAAGCAAATGGGGAGCGACCATTGATTTTGCTGAAAACGGGTTGGAAGCAGTAGCCAAAATTGAAGGCAAAGCCGACTTCGACGTGGTTTTGATGGATATACACATGCCGGTAATGGGCGGACTGGAGGCAACTGAGATCATCAGATCCAAAGGTGAAACTTATTTTCAGCAATTGCCAATTATTGCCTTAACAGCATCGATGCTGAATAGTGAGGTAAATGAAATTGTGCGTGCAGGCATGAATGATTACATCCTGAAACCATTTGACCCTAAGGGTTTATACGATAAGCTGTTGAAGTATCAGAAGGTAAGTTAATTAGTTCAATAGTTCAGTATGGCTGCTATGCAGCGATAAGACCATTGAACAAATGAGCCAGTGAACCAATGAACTGCTCACTCGGCACAGGCTATCGTGGCGATACTTAGCTTAGAACCTTCCGCCTTTAATAATTCAGTGCCGCAGGCTTCCATTGTTGAGCCTGTGGTCACAACGTCGTCTACCAGCAAAACATGCTTATTTCTTAACGCTTCGGGGTTAATGAGGGAGAACACTTCCTGCATATTCTCGAACCTCGAAAAGCGCGACCGGTGTGTTTGCGTTTCAGTCGCCCTAAGCCTTACCAGGTTATTTTCATCAACAGGAATTCCCATTTTCTCTGATAAGCCTTCAGCAAAACACATACTCTGATTATAGCCTCTTTTCCTCAGCCTGCTTTTATGCAGCGGGACCGGTATGATAACGTCTGCAGTTTTAAAGACGGGACTTTTCAATAGTTGCTCACCGGCAATATTACCCAGCAGATTGCCGATCTTTTGTACACCCTTGTACTTAAAATTATGCATCAGGTTCTGAATTTTGCCTCCTTTTGCAAAATAACACATCGCGTAAGCGCCTTCCAGGTTGATCTTACCCCAGAATTGCTGGGCGACCATATTATCTGGTTTTAGATGAAAATCGGTAAAGGGGAGGTTGTAACGGCAATCCAGGCAAAGCAGATCTTCACCCGCCACAAGGCTTTCGCCGCAGGCCTGGCAGAGTTCGGGGAATAACAGGGATACGAAATCGGCCCAATAGCCGGTCTGCAATTTCATGCCATCAATTTAGCAGAAATCTGCCGATCAGGAAACTTTCTCTTTTTCTTTTATAGCAAGCTGTCCGCAGGCTGCATCGATGTCCTTACCCCGACTACGGCGGACGTTGGTTATAATGCCCTGGCTACGCAGGTAAGCAGCGAATGCTTCAATTTTATCTTCACCAGCATTCAAATAGTTGGCGAATGAGATGGGGTTATATTCGATGATATTGACCTTACATGGCACATGCTTACAGAATTTAGCTAATTCGGCGGCATCCTGCAATTCATCGTTAAAATCGTTAAAAACGATGTATTCGTAAGTGACCGGGTTTTTAGTTTTAGCAAAATAGTACTTTAATGCATCTGCTAAGGCTTTCAATGAGTTTTGCTCGTTGATTGGCATAATGGTATTCCGCTTTTCATCATTAGCTGCGTGTAGCGATAATGCGAGGTTAAACTTAACCTGGTCGTCCCCCAGTTTTTTGATCATTTTGGCAATACCTGCTGTTGATACGGTGATCCTTTTTGGCGACATATTCAGGCCGTCTTCAGCTGTAATGCGCTCCACTGATTTCATCACATTGGCGTAATTGAGCAAAGGTTCGCCCATGCCCATGTACACAATGTTGGTTAATGGCAAACCATAGTTCTCTTTTGCCTGCTTGTCGATCAGCACTACCTGGTCGTATATTTCGTCTGGGTTAAGATTGCGTTTTCGCTCCATATAGCCCGTTGCACAAAATTTACACGTTAAACTACAGCCAACTTGCGATGATACACAGGCAGTCATGCGTTCCGGAGCAGGGATAAGCACTCCTTCAATTAAATGATTATCATATAAAATAAAAGAATTTTTTATAGTTTTATCCGCGCTAAACTGTGAGTTGTTAATTTTTACTTTATTGATTATAAAATTTTCATCCAGTTTTTGCCTTAGTTCTTTTGAAATATTGCTCATTTCGTCAAAAGAAATGCATGATTTTTTCCACAACCACTCGTAAACTTGCTTTGCCCTGAAACTTTTTTCTCCCATTTGAGTAAAATGTTCGTATAAAGCCTCGAGGCTCAAGCTGCGGATATCAATTTTATTCCCGGTACTTTTCACAGTGCAAAGGTAAGGAAATAAAAAAGGTCTGCCTTTTGTATAAACATTCTTTTGTAATCTTTCGATCAGGAGGATAAGCAGTTAGCTGTTGTGTCTGGTAAAAGTGGGATGTCGGGGCACGAATGTTTAGACGGAAAGCGTTTTGAGCAATAGGTTAAATTAATTTTTAATGAAAAGTTTTAGAGCCGATTACGTTTTTCCTGTTTATGCCGATCCGATTAAAAATGGTGTGGTCACCATCGATGACCACGGGCGGATCATTTCAGTATCCGACATACCCCCTCCAAATGTGAAACTCAACGAAGTTGAGCATTTGAAAGGAGCTCTTTGTCCGGGGTTCATCAATACGCACTGTCACCTCGAATTATCCCATCTCAAAGACAAGTTATCGCAAGGCAAGGGGCTCATCAACTTCATTAAAGAAATACAATCCCTCCGTAATGCCGACAACGCAACCATACTAAAAGCTGCTGAAAAAGCTGATAAAGACATGTATGAGAGCGGTATTGTGGCCGTAGGCGATATCTCAAACAGCAATGTCAGTGTTGCAATAAAAGCTAAGAGCAAAATTCACTACCATACTTTTGTTGAGGCCTTCGGCTTTATGCCCGACAAGGCCCAAAGTACACTTGATAAAACAATTTCGCTGTTGGGGGAATTTAAAAATCAATCCGCCTCAATTACCCCGCATGCACCTTATTCGGTGTCAAAAGAATTATTCAGGCTGATAAAAAGATACAGCGATACCCATCCTAATCTTCTCAGTATACATAACCAGGAAACTGAGGAGGAAAATAAATTTTATCGTTATCGTTTAGGCGGCTTCCTTGATCTGTATGATCACTTTGGGATGGACATTAGTTATTTCAAATCGCAGGCTCGAAACTCGCTGCAGTCAATCTTGCCATTGCTGAGCAACAAGCAGGATATTTTGTTTGTGCATAATACTTATACGAACTTAAAAGATATTTACTTCATAAAGCGCTTTGATCGCAAGGTGCATTTTTGCTTCTGTCCAGGAGCCAACCAGTACATCGAAAACAGATTGCCGAAAATCGACCTTTTTGTTGATCAGGGATTCAACATTACCCTGGGTACCGATAGCCTCGCATCAAATACCAAACTGTCTATCCTGCACGAGATGCAGCTTATACAGGAAAAATTCCCGGCTATAGGTCTTGCAAAACTTATTGAATGGGGTACTATTAATGGCGCCCGCTATTTAGGCATTGACGATGATAAAGGTACACTGGAAAAGGGCAAAACCCCAGGTTTGAACCTCATCACAGAGTTGGATGGACTTAAAATTACTACGGACAGTAAAGTGAAGCGGTTGGTTTAATAGTTGATTAAGTTAAGTGGTTGATTAGGTTGAATTGTTTTTAATTTTGCAACAACACAATCAACTCAATCCAACTTAATCTAACTCAATCAACTAATGACGATCCACCTCGATATAATAATAAAAGGTAAAGTACAGGGCGTATTCTACAGAGCTTCTACCAAAGCTGTGGCTGACCAGCTAGGCATAAAAGGATTTGTGAGCAATGAAGATAACGGAGATGTTGTGATAGCTGCTGAAGGGGATAAAATGAGCATGGAATTGTTTTTGGATTGGTGCAAAGAAGGGCCTGAAAAAGCGGAAGTAACTTCGGTGGAGAGCCATGAAGGGGAATTGAAAAACTATCGTAATTTTGAGGTTGTAAAAAAGCGGCTATTTTAAGCCCTAAAAAAATATCATTGTCAACAGCTAAAAAATTCGCGGGGCAAACGGCTATATACGGCTTTAGTACAATCGTTCAGCGATTGTTGAGCTCACTGCTCACCCCACTTTATACGACTGCTTATCTTCCATCGGTTTACAGTATTTTCAGTACCATGTTCAGCTATGCATCCATCCTGAATGCGGTGCTGTCATTCGGAATGGAAACCACCTTTTTCAGGTATCTGAATAAGGACGAAGCCAACAAAAAGCAGGTCTACAACAATGGTTTTTGGGTGGTGTTTATGATGTCGCTGGCCTTTCTTTTACTGACATTCCCGTTCTCACACACCATCGCCGGCTTTATCAAAATAGGTAAAGACACGCCGCAGGAACAGTTTGAACGCTATATTAAATACTTTATCGGCATCCTGGTGCTTGACGCCTGGTGCGTTATCCCGTTCGCCAAACTACGTGCCGATGGCAGGCCAATACGTTATGGTGTGGTTAAGCTGGTAAATATCATCGTCATGGTTGCGCTTAACCTGTTTTTCATATTTGCCGTGCCGTATATGATCAGGCATCATTCGGCAGGTTCGGAATGGTTTAAGCAATGGTACGTGCAAGGCTGGATTGGGTACGTGTTTTTATCAAACCTGGTAGCAAGTTTTATCACCTTTTTGATGTTGCTGCCTGAGTTGCTTCAATTACAGATCAAGTTTGATGGTGCAATGTTTAAAGGCATGCTGATATACAGCTGGCCCATCCTTATCGCTAACCTGTCATATATCATTAATGAAAACCTCGATAAATTGCTTTTAGGTAAGCTATTAGACCCTAGTATCAGTGAGCATGAGGTGGGCGTGTATTCAGGTTGCGCCAAGATATCTATCTTCCTGAGCATATTTATACAGGCTTTCAGGCTAGGTGCTGAGCCTTTCTTTTTTAATCACGCTAAAAACAAAAATTCGGGGCAGACCTACGCCCGGATCATGAATTATTTTGTGATAACCGTTTGTATAACCTTTGTAGCAGTTACCACTAATATCCAGATACTGAAATACTACGTTAATAACCGTTCATACTGGGTTGGGCTTGATGTAGTTCCACCGCTGCTGTTTGGCTATGTGAGTTTGGGTATTTATATGAACCTGTCCGTATGGTATAAATTGTCGGATCAAACCAAATATGGACTGTATATTTCAGGCATAGGAGCTATACTTACCATTGTGCTCAACGTGCTGTTCATCCCTAAATACAGTTACATGGCGTCGGCATGGGTATCGCTTATTGCATATACTGTTATGATGATATTATCGTACATATGGGGGCAAAAAAATTACCCAATTCCGTACAATGTAAAAAAGAACCTGGCGTATATAATTTCCTCAATTTTAATCGTTTTTCTTTCGTTCTATATTTTCAAGAGGAATATATTTGCAGGAGACGCCCTATTATTATTATACGCACTTGCGATTTTCTATTTTGAACGCAAGGACTTAAAAGCCATATTCAGCAAGCGATGAACATCAGGATAATCAACAGGTCAAAAAATACTTTGCCTGCTTACGAAACCATACACTCAGCGGGAATGGACCTGCGTGCCGACCTGGAAAGCACTGTGTTGCTTAACCCTATGGAGCGCAAGCTGATCCCGACTGGATTATACATTGAGCTTCCCGAAGGACACGAGGCACAAATCAGACCGCGCAGTGGTTTAGCCTATAAACACGGTATCAGCATTGTTAACTCTCCCGGGACTATCGATGCAGATTATCGCGGTGAAATAAAAGTATTGCTGATCAACCTGTCGACTGAGCCTTTCGAGATCAACACAGGGGACAGAATAGCGCAAATGATCGTGTCAAGGCATGAGAAAGTGGAATGGCAGCAGGTAGAAATATTGAACGAAACAACACGTGGCGCCGGCGGTTACGGACATACGGGAGTAGGATAAGATGAAATACGGACTGGGCATAGTTTTAGCTTTGATGGTGTTGCCGGGGCTTGTCTTTGCACAAAAGGACAAACCGGGCAAGGGAAACCGTGTGGTTATGGTTGTGGGAAGACCTATGACAGGCGATGACAGTCTGATGGTACGCCAACTCTTTTTTTCCGCATTGCGCGAAAAGACTGTTGAGAATTTTACACTTGCTACCGAGGAGTTTAACCAGATACTCAGCATGGATCCGCAGAATGACGCTACGTTATTTGAGCTGGCCAATCTTGCTAAACTAAAAAACAACTATTCGGATGCCCGGGATTTCCTTGAAAAAGCAGTAACCATAAAACCAGATAACGAATGGTACTGGGTTGCCCTGGCTGATTGCTACGAAAAGAATAACGAGATAGATAAACTGGAAAATGTTTTTAACGAACTCATCCGAATCGATCCGGATAAAGTAGATTATTACTATGACAAGGCTAATGTATTTTTCCTTCAAAAAAGATACGATGATGCTTTAGCCGTTTATAAACAGATAGAAGATATATCTGGCATTACTGACGATCTGGTTGCTAAACGTCAGGCCATTTATCTGAAACAGGGTCGGATTGACCAGGCTGCTACGGACATGGAAGCTATGATCAAGGCTAACCCTGCACAGGTGAGATACTACCTGTTCCTTGCTGAAGTATATAATTCGAACAATCTACAGGATAAAGCACTGGCAACGTTGCAGTCGGCCGAAAAGATCGACTCAAATAATGGCCAGGTACACTTGGCACTTGCGGATATTTATCGGGATAAAAAAGACAATGAACGCAGTTACAAAGAGCTGAACGCAGCCTTCGCTATCCCTGATTTGGATATCGACCAGAAGTTGAAGATCGTATTGAATTATGTTCCCAAATTTCCTGATCCAAACGCCAAAGCCAGTGCTTTGGAATTAAGCAGATTGCTTACGGTTGCACACCCTGACGACTCCAGGGCTTTTGCTTTGTATGGCGACATGCTTTTGCAAAACGGAAAATACAAAGAGGCAAAAGAGAACTACAAAAAATCGGTTCAGATGAACGGGCAGGTATACGAGGTGCGTGAACAATTGATCCGCCTGGAATTAGGCGACAATGATGTTGATAGCGCCTTAAAGGATGGTCAGGACGCGCTATCGCTTTTTCCTAATCAGGCGTGGCTTAATTACTTAGTTGGAATAGCGTATCAGCAAAAAAAAGACTTTAAAAAGGCTCTTGAATATGTAAAAAATGCATCAGAACTGGAGACGCAGGATAAAGAACTTTTGTCGCAGGCTTATTCATCGCTTGGGGATTGTTATCATTCATTAAATGATCTTACAAAATCAGATCAATCCTACGAAAAAGCATTAACCTATAATCCAGATAACGCCTACACATTAAACAACTATGCCTATTACCTGTCTATACGTGGTATTCAGTTGGATAAGGCTGCCGGGATGTCAAAGCATTCAAACGAATTGCAGCCCGGTACTGCATCATTTGAAGATACTTACGCATGGATATTGTATAAGCAGAAAAAATACGACGAAGCAAAAACCTGGATGGAAAAGGCTTTGGCACATAATAAAGATAACAGCCCGGTGCAATACGAGCACTATGGCGATATCATGTTTCAATTAGGAAATGCGGATGCCGCGCTCCAAAACTGGAAGAAAGCAAAAGATAATGGCGGAGGTTCACCTATTTTAGACAGAAAAATAAATGAGAAAAAATACGTTGAATAAGCTGCTTATTGTTTGTATTTGTTGCTCGCTGGCCATGTTTGGCTGCAAGGCGAAAAAGCAAACAGTGGTAGCTCCTAAACCGGTAACCACTCTTCCTGATAAATCATTAAGTAAACTTGATGCCATACGCTCAAGTCAGCTGAGCTACAATACTTTCTCCGGAAAGGCAAAAACTAAGCTCGATATCAACGGCAGCAGTAATGATGTAACGTTGAATATCCGCATACAAAATGGCAAAAAAATATGGGTTTCGGTTACCGCGATAGCCGGTATTGAGGTAGCCCGGGCATTGATCACTCCTGATAGTTTACAGGTGATCAATAAATTACAGGGTTTGTATATGCAAAAACCTTTTTCATACATTTATTCGTACACTAGTCAACAGATCAACTTTGATTCATTAGAGGCGCTTTTAGTTGGTAACGCTATCCCTCAACTGCTCAATGACGATGCGAAATTACAGGCAGATAGTGGGCGCACAATCCTGTCTGGTAATTTGCAGGAATTAGCTTACAAACTGATATTGGGGGCTGATCTGAAGGCAAATCACACTGAATTATCTGACCTTGTTGCCGATCAATCACTAACGGTAGACAATAGCGCATTTATAGCTGTCGCAAACAGAGTGTTACCATCCCAGATCGATATGTTGTCGGTAATGCCGAAGAAGAAAGTAAAAATGAATTTGCATTATATCAAAGCTGATTTCGATCAGCCGCTTGAATATCCTTTTAGTATTCCGTCGGGTTATTCTCCGGCTAAGTAAATTTTATATTTTTGAGTTAATGAAATTTTTTAAAGTAGTATTCTTTTTGATCGGTGTATTTGTAGCTGCGGGCGTGCATGCCCAAAGCAGCGATGAATTAAAGAGACGCCGTGATAAGTATAATGAGGAGCTTGAAAAGCTTAACCATGAATATGAACAGACGGTAAACGATAAGCGAAGCTCATTAAAGCAGCTCAGTTTATTAAAGGCGCAGATCAATCTCCGCGAGCAAAAGATCAGCAATATTAATTCGCAGGTAAGGCTGCTGGATAATCAGATATCGGAAAGTAACAACACTGTACACAGTCTTCAAAATCAATTGGATCAGTTGCGAAAGCAATATGCAGCCATGATTTTGTTTGCTTACCGCAATAAGAGTTCCTACAATAAGCTCATGTTTATTTTTGCTTCAAAGGATTTCAACCAGTCCTATAAACGATTAAAATATTTGCAGCAATTTGCATCATACCGCGAGCGACAAGCGAATTATATTATGGGGACGGAGAAGGACCTGCACATAAAAATAAACGAACTGGATAATTCCAAGAAAGAAAAGAATACGCTGCTAAATGATCAGGTTAAGGAAAAGGAAACACTCGGTAAGCAACGAAAAGACCAGACACAGGTTGTAGCAGACCTTTCGCGCCAGCAGGGGGATCTGAAAAATCAACAAAAAGATTTGCAGCGTAAGATTGCGAAAACCAATCAGGAGATCAATGCGGCTATCAGAAGAGAGATCGAAGAACAGCGCAGAAGGGCCGAGGCTGCTGCAAAAGCTGCTGCTGCCGCTGCTGCTGCGGCAGGTGTAAATCCGGCGAACAAAAATGTTACAAATGCGCCAAAAACCATTACATCAAAATCGACTACCAGTGAGGTACTGAATGCTACCCCTGAAGCAGCCCGCTTATCAAATGACTTTTTGGGTAGCCGGGGCAGTTTGCCATGGCCCGTAACAAACGGAGTTTTGGTACAGGGATTTGGGATTTATAAAAGTGAAGGGATAACCAGTGAAAGTAATGGTATAGATATAAAAACCAATCAGGACGCATCTGTAAGAGCTGTTTTTCAAGGAGATGTAAGGGCAATACACAATACTATGGGAACCTATTTCGTTGTTATACAACACGGGGAATACTTCACGGCTTATTCAAATATGAAAACCGTAAGTGTGTCTGTGGGCCAAAAAGTAAGCACGAAACAAAATATTGGGACAGTGGCGCTTGAAACTGGCACAGGTATTCCGAAGCTGAGTTTCCAGGTATGGAAGGGTTCAACACCGGTTAATCCTGCCGCCTGGTTAACGCCTCAATAATAATTGTTTGAAATTTGTCCCATATTAATCTGTATATTTGTAAATTAATTTTTGAGGTATGTCTAGTTGTGTTTTATTGTTCTTGAATATAGGCGGTCCCGAAATGATCCTGATCGTTTTTGTGGCGTTATTGCTTTTTGGGGGCGAAAAGCTTCCCGAAATTGCACGTGGGTTGGGAAAGGGGATACGGGATTTCAAGGATGCTTCGGAAGGAGTAAAACGTGAAATAACTAACCAGATCAATAATTACGAAGAAAAGAAACCAGAGCCGTCAGTTGAAGAACCTAAGGCCGAATTACCTGCTGCTACTACGGAAGAGCATTTGACTGTGACAGAAGCAGAGATCACTAATCACGAAGACGCGACCATCAACCCTACAGCAGAGCCGCAGGGTGTACCTAATACCATACCTTACAAAGAAAACTACGGAAATGTTTCAGCAGAAAGCCATGTAACCGAAGCACATCACACGGAAACGGCCAGCACTGAAACGCATACCGAACCAGTTAAAACAACACACGAATAAATAAAATAGTAACATAAAAATTAAAGAACATGGGCTCATTAGGCGCACCAGAAATTATTCTGATCATCATTGCAATATTGATACTGTTTGGCGGTAAAAAAATTCCAGAACTAATGAAAGGTTTAGGAAAGGGGATGAAGGAATTCAAAGACGCTCAGAACGGCGAAACCAGCAACCCAACTAATACTACAACAGAAGAAAAAAAGAGCTAACCTTTTAAGATTAGTCTTTCAATAATAATTGCTGATTTAAACTTATCTGCTGAAATTTCTATTTCAACGGATAAGTTTTTTATTTTAGGCCCATGACTAAGTTTTATTCCTCTTTGGACGAAATAAAGAGGGAAATTCAGACTGGCGGGATCACTGTAGAAGGATTAGTGAAAAACTATCTCGCCCGGATCAAATCAAATGCACATCTGAATGCATTTAATGAGGTTTTTGATGATGAGGCGCTTGCTAACGCAAAAACCATTGATGCACGTATTAAAGCTGGCACAGCCGGTCGTCTGGCTGGTATGGTGATCGGGATAAAGGATAATATTTGCTACAAAGGGCACAAAGTAACGGCCTCTTCTAAAATATTAGATGGATTTACGTCTGTTTATTCATCCACCATTGTTGAACGCCTGCTTGCAGAAGACGCCGTGATTATCGGTCGCTGTAACTGCGATGAGTTTGCGATGGGGGCTTCAAACGAGAATTCTTATTACGGTCCGGTTAAAAACCATGCTAACAATAATAGGGTTGCCGGAGGTTCATCAGGTGGCTCAGCAGTAGCTGTGCAGGCTAATATGTGTCATGCGGCAATCGGTACTGATACTGGTGGTTCAGTAAGGCAGCCGGCTTCGTTTTGCGGTTTGGTTGGGTTAAAACCAACTTATGGAAGCATTTCAAGACACGGTATTATTGCCTACGCTTCGTCATTTGACCAGGTTGGGCCTATCACCCGTTCTGTAGAAGATGCAGCGCTTTTATTGGAAGTAATGGCTGGAGCTGATGAATATGACAGCACATTGTCGCAATCGCCAGTTCCAAAATATGCGGGCGCCTTGTCTTCAGATCGATCTAAAAAGAAGATCGCTTATCTGCAGGAAGCCTTATCGAGCCCCGGAGTAGATGACGAAGTGAAGACCGCAATGGTTCAATACATCGACAGACTGCGCGCGGAAGGGCATATCGTAAAGCCTATCGCTTTTGAATATTTGGACTACATTGTTCCGACTTACTATATACTGGCAATGGCCGAGGCATCATCCAACCTGGCGAGGTATGATGGTGTACACTATGGCTACCGCAGCCCGCAGGCAACAGACCTCCAGTCGACCTATAAACGCTCGCGTTCTGAGGGTTTTGGCAAGGAAGTAAAACGCCGTATTATGCTCGGTACTTTTGTTTTGAGTGCCGGTTATTACGACGCCTATTACGCTAAGGCACAGAAAGTTCGCAGACTGATAAAAGAAAAGACGGACAGTTTACTGGAAGAATTCGACTTCATTTTAACCCCTACGGCACCGGAACCAGCCTTCCCGCTGGGTAAAAAAGAAAAAGATCCGGTTGTAATGTATCTTTATGATATTTTTACCGTACAAGCATCATTAGCCGGGGTACCAGCAATTTCCTTGCCTGCCGGAACAAACAATGAGGGCTTGCCACTAGGTGTACAACTTCTCACCAAACGTTTCGCAGAGCAGGAACTACTGAATTTTTCCAAGTATTTCTTAGAACTATAAGAAAATTAATATATTAGGAAAGATTTTCGTTGGGGCAACGGCATAAAATCAAGCCTGGTTAAGAAATGAAGAGATTATTAGTGAGCGTTTTCTTACTGTGTTCGTTGAATGCTGTTAACGCTGCCCCCAAACTTTTCCCCGATTCGTCACGTACTTTTGTGCAATCCAAGGATGGTGTTCAGGATACCATTATGGTGCCGGTTTTAAATGCTGCGCAGGTAAGTCCATACCAGGGCAGTATTTATAAACGCCGTTTGGACTCTATTAAAAAGGAAGTTCCGCTGGATTATAATCCGTATGTGCAAAGCTACATTGACACCTACACCATGGGTAGTCAGCGTGAAAGCCTGGGCCGTATCCTGGGGTTAACCAAATATTACTTCCCGATCTACGAGAAGGTTTTCCATGACATGGGTATTCCTGAAGAGATCAAATATCTTTCGATAGTCGAATCGCAGCTGAATCCATATGCTGTATCAAGAGTTGGTGCAACCGGCCCTTGGCAATTTATGGGCCCAACTGCAAGGATATATGGCCTCAATGTGGATACTTATGTAGATGAGCGTCGCGATCCTATTCAATCAAGCTATGCTGCAGCGGCTTACCTGAAAGATGCGTATCAGCAATTTGGCGACTGGCTGACTGCCATCGCATCCTACAATTGCGGAAAAAGCAATGTATTGAGAGCAATCGAGCAAGCCAATGGTGCAACCGATTTCTGGTCGATCCAAAAATATTTGCCTGTTGAAACCAGGGGGTACGTACCTGCTTACATCGCGGTTACTTATGTAATGAATTATTATAAAAAGTACAATATCGTTCCTCAATCAAGTAATCTGTCGGTAATGAAAACCGATACGGTTATGGTGAGTAAGTTCATTTCTTTGAATAGCGTTGCGAGGGTGTTGAACATCAGTCTGGCACAATTAACCCAACTGAACCCGTCATATAAAGTGATGATCATCAACGGCAGCCCATCGGCTCCAAAAACATTGGTGATCCCGCAGTCGGCAAAAGAGAAATATACAACATTGTATAATTCAATCAACGCTGAACTGGGTTATATACAATTAGACAGGGGCATGCTGCAATATTCTGCTGATAAAGCGCAGGAAACCGAGTTGAATAGCTATTACAGGTCAAAGAAACGGTCGCGCAAAAACCCGAACAGGCAATATTTTTCATACAACGTGACTCATAAAGTGCAGCAGATCAGCAAAGGTTGATCAGCTGACAACAATATTTGAAAGCCCGGTTCTGTTTTAATTAGAACCGGGCTTTTTCTATATCAGGTCAAAAAGAATTGTAATTTTGGAGTCTGAACTCATAACCAATGGATAAACCTAATGTACGCAGACAGGACGCCCTCGATTATCATTCGAACGGGCGCCCCGGAAAGATACAGGTTGTACCGACTAAGCCTACCAACTCGCAACGCGATCTTACAATGGCCTATTCTCCCGGTGTCGCCGATCCGTGTTTGCAGATAGCCGATAACGTAGATGATGTATATAAATATACCGCCAAGGGCAACCTGGTAGGGGTAATTACCAACGGAACAGCCGTTTTAGGCTTGGGCAATATTGGTCCCGAAGCCAGCAAGCCGGTGATGGAAGGGAAGGGCCTGCTGTTTAAGATATATGCCGATATCGACGTGTTCGACCTGGAGGTGAATGCCAAAACGGTTGATGAGTTTGTAGCCATAGTTAAGGCATTGGAGCCGACATTCGGCGGTATCAACCTGGAAGATATATCAGCCCCAACCTGTTTCGAGATCGAACGCAGGCTAAAAGCCGAGATGAAGATTCCGGTGATGCATGATGACCAGCATGGTACAGCCATCATATCCGGTGCGGCATTGATCAATGCTTGCGAAATACAGGGCAAAAAGCTCGAAAAGATAAAAATGGTGGTGAACGGCGCCGGTGCTGCTGCCGTTTCCTGCTCAAAAATATACCTGAGTTTAGGGGTGAAGAAAGAGAACCTGGTGATGTTTGACATCAACGGTTTGATCACTCCTCAACGCGCCGATCTGGACGAAATGCGCCTGCAATTTGCTACCGATCGTAAAGATATTACCACGCTGGCTGATGCTATGAAAAATGCCGATGTGTTTATCGGACTTTCGGCGGGCAATGTTGTAACGGCAGATATGCTGAAGGTGATGGCTAAAAATCCTATTGTATTCGCGATGGCTAACCCTGTTCCGGAGATTGATTATGATACCGCTGTACAGGCGCGTAAAGATATTTTAATGGCAACCGGCCGTGTGGATTATCCAAACCAGGTAAATAACGTATTGGGTTTCCCTTACATTTTCAGGGGAGCGTTGGATGTTCGTGCCACAGCTATCAATGAAGAAATGAAGTTGGCGGCAGTTCAAGCAATTGCGGGTTTGGCTAAAAAACCTGTCCCTGAAGCCATTAATTTGGCCTATAATACCAATAATCTGAAATTCGGCAGGGATTATATTATCCCTAAACCTATGGATCAGCGCTTGATCACTGAAGTTTCATCTGCGGTAGCGAAGGCGGCGATTGAGTCAGGGGTGGCGCGCCAAACCATTACAGATTGGGATGCCTACCGCGAACAACTCCGCTTAAGAATAGGCGCGGATGACCGCTTGCTGCGTAACATTGCCAATAAGGCTAAGCAAAACCCGCAGCGCGTAGTATTCGCAGAAGCTGATAATTACAAAATACTTAGGGCTGCCGAGATAGTAAGAGAAGAAAAAATAGCCACGCCGATCTTATTAGGCAATGTAGCCAGGATCAAAAAAATCATCAAAGAAAATGCACTCGAATTGGATGGTGTAGAGATCATTGACCCCCGCGAAGATTGCGCAAACTTTGAAGAGTATGCAGAATACCTGTATGAAAAGCGTCAGCGCCGCGGTATCACCCTGCATGAAGCCCGTAAGATGACCCATCAGCGTAATTACTATGGTGCCTGCATGGTTCAGTTTGGCAGGGCCGATGCATTGATATCCGGTTTAACGAAAGACTATGTATCAACCATTAAGCCTGCTTTACAGATCATCGGCATCGAGAAAGGTGTGAACCGCGTGGCCGGTATGTATTTGATGATGACCAACAAAGGCCCGGTATTTATAGGCGACCCAACTGTAAATGTCGATCCCACTGTTGATGAACTCATCGATATCACGGTGCTGATCGATCACTCTGTAAGACAATTCAATATCAAGCCACGTATCGCAGTTCTGTCCTATTCAAACTTTGGCTCAAATGAAGGCCCGATACCGTTCAAAACCCGTGAAACGGTGCGGAAACTACATGAGCGATATCCGGATATGGTAGTAGACGGCGATATGCAGGCCAACTTCGCCCTGAACTCAAGCCTGCTGGCGGATAATTTCCCGTTCTCCGTGCTAAACGGCGCTCCGGCGAATACACTGATTTTCCCTAACCTTGAATCAGGCAACATTGCTTACAAGCTGTTGCAGGAAGTTGGCGGAGCCGAAGCTGTAGGTCCGATTTTGCTCGGACTCAAAAAATCGGTACATGTACTTCAGCTTGGCAGCTCGGTAAGAGAAATTGTAAACATGGTGACTATCGCCGTGGTAGATGCCCAGGGAAAGGCCGAAAACGCCGGAAATGTAACTAATAACGCTAATTCACGTACACGTTAATAATCGCTCAGAAATAGAATGTACGCATATATCGATGGAAAATTGGCTTTTAAAAGCCCTTCATATGTGGTAATTGAGGCGGGTGGTGTAGGCTACCATATCAACATATCATTAAGTACTTATTCAAAGCTGGGCGACAGCGAAAAATGTAAGCTGTTTACATGGCTGCATGTGAAGGAAGACGCGCACACTTTGTACGGCTTTGCCGATGAAGGTGAGCGCAGGTTGTTCCTTCACCTGATATCTGTTTCGGGGATAGGTCCAAATACTGGCCGGATGATGTTATCATCTATTACTCCCGAAGAGATACAGGCAGCCATTGTAAAAGGCGATGTTCCTTTGATACAGCGTATTAAGGGGATAGGCCCAAAATCTGCGCAGCGCCTTGTACTTGAGTTACAAGATAAACTACGCAAAGAAGGACCTGATACATTGATCGCGGTACCATTGAATAAAACAGTAAAAGATGAGGCATTGTCTGCGTTGATTATGCTGGGATTTGCAAAAAATGCTGTTGAGAAGGTATTGGAGCAGGAATTGAATAAAAATGGCCATGATTTAACGGTAGAGCAATTAATTAAATCTGCGCTAAAAAGCTTATAATTACGAATATTTTTACTATTTCGATTGGGTCTGAAATTTACTCTTAAAGCTGTCACATTAGCCTTGCTTATCACTGCGTTTTGCGGTATCAGAAGCGCTTTTGCCCAACAGCAGCCTAAGGCGAAAAAGGATTCCCTAACTATTGCAACGCCATTTACAGGTACCGAGTCAAGAAATAATCAATTGCGTGAAGGTTTTCTTGAGGTTGATCCACCAAACCTGGTTCGCACTTTTGAGTATAACCCGTCAACCAATCAATATATTTTGTATGAAAGGGTAGGTAACTATTTATACCGTCCGCCGCGTTATCTTACCGTTGAACAATACCTGCAACTTAAGCAGCGGGAAGAAGAACGGAACTATTTCAGGCAGCTGTCCGATAATTACGCTTATCAATCCCAGCAGCCTGGTTTTATTCCGGCTATAAGTGTTCGCAGCCGCACTTTTGCTCAGATATTTGGTAGCGATGTGATCTCTATACGGCCACAAGGCTCGGCGGAGATGATCATGGCAGGGCAGATCAACAGCAATCAGAACCCACTGTTTAGCACCCGGCAACGTAAGCAGTTCAATTTCAATTTTGATCAGCGCATTCAGATGAATGTGACCGGATCAATCGGTGATAAACTGAAAATCACGACCAACTATAATACAGAGGCCCAATTCCAGTTCGAGAACCAGATAAAACTGGACTATACCGGCACGCCTGATGAGATCATACAAAAAGTAGAAATAGGTACCGTTAGTTTTCCGTTGCCTACAACACTCATAACTGGTACCCAAGCCTTGTTCGGTGTCAAAACCAAGCTAAAATTTGGCAGATTGAATGTAACCAGCATCTTTTCGCAACAGCGTTCGCAATCAAAGACCCTGACCATCACCAATGGAGCGCAACAGGGCAATTTTTCGCTCACACCAGCTGATTACGAAGCCAATAAACACTACTTCCTGTCACAATATTTCAGGGATAATTATAACAAGGCACTGGCCAATATCCCGATCATCAGTTCGAACATTAATATTACCCGTATTGAGGTTTGGGTAACCAACCGTACCAACAGCACCACGGGCTCGCGCGATGTGGTCGGTTTCATGGACCTTGGTGAAAATAAACCATACAACGCGGCTTTGGTACATGGCGGAGCGGGCTATAGTGGTTTACCCGCAGGTTTCTCGGGTCCGGGTTTCGCACAACAATCCAACTCCTTGCTTAAAGGATTGCCTGCGGCAGCAAGATTGTCGAGTTCAAATGCAATTGTAAGCTACTTCCAGGGCACAGGTGGTACTGACAACTATGCAAAACTTACCTATGCACGCAAGCTGACCGAGAAAGAGTATACGCTGAGCCCGCAGTTGGGTTACATCTCGCTGAACAATGCCTTGAATAACGATGAGGTGCTGGCGGTAGCTTACCAGTATACTGTAAATGGGGTTCAGTACCAGGTAGGTGAGTTCTCGACAGATATACCGGTTAATCCGAATACGCCACAGGTATTGTATGTAAAGTTATTAAAGAATTCTCTGCTAAAGACCAAACTGCCTACCTGGAAGCTGATGATGAAAAACATCTACTCCTTAGGTGCGTTTCAGATCAGCCCGAATAATTTCAGATTGAATATTTCCAGGTTGGATGAAAAATCGGGGATTGCCAAACCGATCATGGACGAGGGTATTCATACCAAAAGCAAGCTTTGGCTACAGCTGCTCGGCCTGGATAATCTCGACCCGCAAAACGATAAAAAGCCCGACGGAGTGTTCGACTTTTTGCCGGGTATTACCATAGACCCAACTAACGGACGGTTGGTTTTCCCTGTTTTGGAACCTTTCGGCTCCGACTTAGCCAAACAGTTTGATCCAGGCGAACAGGATCTGATCAAACGTTATGTATACCAGCCAATATACGACTCGACTAAAACCATCGCACAGCAATTTTTTCCTCAGTTGAACAGGTTTGTGTTGAAAGGTACCTATTCATCCCAGGGCGGATCTGAGTACCAATTGAATGCAACCAATATTCCGCAGGGAGCGGTTGTGGTAAATGCAGGTACGATTAAACTGGTTGAAGGAACTGACTACACGGTTGATTACACTGCCGGCAGATTAAGAATATTAAACCAGGCGCTGCTTGCTTCCGGGCAGCCAATCACCGTAAATATCGAGAACAATGAGTTGTTCGGCGTTCAGCAGAAATCGTTATTCGGTTCAAGGTTTGATTATAAGGTAAACGATAACCTGGCTTTAGGTGCCACGGTGATGCATTTAACTGAGCAGCCGATCACTCAAAATGAGGTTATCGGCCAGGAATCAATTTCTAACACCATGTACGGGTTTGATGTCAATTATAACGCTAACTCGCGATTCCTTACACGGTTGGTTGATAAAATACCATTGATCACTACAAAAGTGCCTTCGTCGGTAACTTTTAATGGAGAGTTTGCCCAATTGCTGCCGGGCAATCCATCCGCATTAAACTTCGCGGGTTCAAAAAATGGTACTTCTTACCTGGACGACTTTGAAGCCAGCCAATCAATTATCGATTTAAAAAGTGCTTCGACCTGGCAAATTTCCGGTACGCCACAGATGTTTGCCGAGTCGCGTAATTTTAACAACCTGAGCTATGGCTATAATCGCGCGCGCTTAGCCTTTTATAATATCGACCCCATTTTTTATGGCGGTGGGACTATACCTGTGTCACGCGCTGAACTGTCCAAACCATATGTGAGGCAAGTTTTAGAAACAGAGGTATTCCCGTTCCGGCAATCTGTTACCGGAGAGCCGCTGACCTTGCCAACTTTAGACCTTGCTTTTTATCCATCGCTCCGTGGTCAGTATAACTATGCTACCACAGGTATTAATAATGACGGTACTTTGGCAAATCCAAAAAGCCGCTGGGGGGGGATTTTCAGAGGAATATCGACAACCGACTTTGAGTCGTTGAATGTACAATACATCGAATTCTGGGTGATGGATCCTTTCATTGGCAAGCCCGCCTCTCAGGGTGGGGACCTGTATTTTAACTTAGGTAATATATCAGAAGATATATTGCTTGATGGCCGTAAGAGTTTGGAGAATGGTATCCCGGTAAATGGTGATCAAAGCCAGGTGGATACCACGGTTTGGGGCAAAGTAGCAAAACTGCAACCTGTTGTAAATGCTTTTGACAATAACCCGAATAACCGTGCCTTGCAGGATGTTGGTTTGGATGGTTTGACTGATGCTCAAGAAAGAACCAAATTCGGGAATGTTGTTCAGCAGATTCGGGCTGAGACGAGCCAACAGGCTGCCAATAATTTCGCAGCTGACCCGTCCTCAGACGACTATCAATATTACCAGGGGCCGCAGCTCGACCAGGCACAGGCAGGTGTACTTGAGCGTTACAGCAAATACAATGGCACTGAAAGTAATTCCAAAACAGCGCAGCAATCGCAAGCGCTATTGGGCTTATCTACTTCAGCATCCACTTCATTACCTGATGCGGAGGATGTGGACCGCGATAATAACATGAACCAGGACGATGAGTATTTTCAATACCATGTATCCATTCGTCCGCAGGATATGGTTGTGGGGCAGAACTTCATTAATGATAAAGTAACCTCACAAGTTGTATTGGCAAATGGCGAAAGACAATCTGTAACCTGGTATCAGTTCCGTATTCCCATTTCGCAATATCAGACGGCCGTTAACAATATCCAGGATTTTAAATCCATCCGCTTCATCCGTATGTTCATGACCAACTTTGCCGATACCGCCATCCTGCGTTTGGCAACTTTGCAATTGGTAAGAGGTGAATGGAGGGCATTTAATACTGAAAATAATCCTCAGAATGTGATAGCTGACCCGGCTATAGTTAATCCGGCTTTGGATAATTCAACATTGGATGTAGAAACAGTAAGCATTGAGCAAAATGGTAACCGTACCCCAATTCCATATGTGGTTCCGCCGGGCATTCAGCGTCAGCGTAATTATAATAACCTGCAAACCAATACCAGGTTGAATGAACAATCATTGTCACTGAATTTTGCTAACGTACGTGACGGTTATTCAAGGGCGGCATTTAAGCCTTTCAATAATGACCTTCGGAAATACAAGCGCGTGCAGATGTTTATCCATGCAGAAGGTTCGCAGTTGAAGAATAATGATGTGAGTGGCTTTATCCGTTTAGGTATCGATTTCATAGATAACTATTATGAATATGAGATTCCACTTTCGGTAACGCATTCAGGTACTTCGGATCCTGGTGCAATATGGCCCGCTGAAAACGAGCTGGATCTGCAGCTTTCTTTACTAACAAATGCTAAAGTAGCCCGTAATAATGCGAAGCTGAACGGGCAACCATGGCCGTTAAATGTACCGTTTACGCTATCTGACGGACGGAACAAAATCACCATTAAAGGGCAGCCTGATTTGAGCAGGCTTGCGGCAGTAATGGTGGGTATACGTAACCCATTGCGGACAAGCGCTAATTCAGCTACGGATGATGGTCTTTCAAAAACGGGTATCCTGTGGTTTGACGAATTGCGCCTGACCGATTTTGATAATAGGGGTGGTTGGGCAGCAACGGGCAGGTTAGATGCAAAACTGGCGGATTTTGCAACCGTAACCGTATCGGGCAGTAAAACTACGGTGGGTTTTGGTGCACTCGATTCGCGGCTGGCAGACAGGAGCATGAACGACACCCGTACTTATGACGTGTCGGGTAATATCGAGTTAGGTAAGTTTTTCCCTGACAAAAGTGGGGTGCATATTCCTTTATATGTAGATGTTTCAAAACAGGTGAGTATGCCTGAGTATGATCCGGCTTCACCAGACGTCACCCTGAAACAGACACTTGCCAATGCAACCAGCAGCAAGCAACGCGATTCGATACAAAATGCTGCCGAAGACTATACTATGCGAAAGAGTTTCAACCTGACTAATGTGCATAAGGCTAAAACCAACACAACTGCTAAAAGCCATTTCTACGATATCGAAAATTTTAATGCGACCTATTCATATACGGAACTGGATCACCATGATTTTACTACCGAAAGTGATTTTGAGAAAACCTATCATGCATCGTTGTCTTATAACTTTAGTACAACGCCATCCTATCTAAGTCCGCTTCAAAAGATCATAAAAAATAACATGCTGGCCTTGATACGGGATATCAATTTCAACCTGATACCAACGCGGGTAAATTATAGCATTAATTTTGACCGGTTTTATTCAGAAAATACATTGCGGAACAATGATCCAGACAACCTGATCCCGATCCCGACAACCTTTAATAAAACATTTAATATTACCACCATGTACGGTTTGGGCTGGAACCTGACCAAGTCGTTAACATTGGATATCGATGCGATCAACCTGGCAACGGTAGATGAACCGGCTGGCAGATTGAATGGCTTGAAACGGGATACCTTGTGGAATAATATTTTAAGATTAGGACGTACTACCAACTATAACCATACGCTGACATTTAACTATAATGTTCCGATCAATAAAATACCGTTTATGGATTGGACAAGTGTTATAGCCCGTTACAGCACACACTTTACCTGGCAGGCTCAACCGCTTTTTGCGATCAACGATCCATCCTACAACGTGGGTAACAGCATACAAAATAAGCGCGAAATACAGGTAAACCCGACTTTCAACTTTAACACACTTTATAATAAAATTGGGTATTTAAGGAGGACAGCAAATCCTGGTAAAGATGATCAGCCGGGCGGACTGAGAAAAATTTTGGTTGGATTACTAACCAGCTTTAAGGATGCAAGTGTAGCTTACACCCGTGGCGACGGAACCTTCCTGCCGGGTTATTTGCCAAATAGTGGAACTCTCGGAGAAGATTTTAATTACGATGCGCCCGGCATTGGTTTCCTTTTGGGCAGCCAGGCAGATATTAGGCAAAAAGCGGTAACCAACGGCTGGATAACAACGGATACGCTGCAAAATCAGTTATACATAAGGAGCGTGAATGAGGATATGCACTTTAAGGCAAGCCTTGAACCGTTCAAATATTTAAAGATCGACCTGATTGCATTCAAAACGCAGGATCACAGCTACCAAACTAATTTCAAGTATTTGCCAACAACGGGTGCGTTCCAAAACCTTTCGCCTGTAACTACCGGTGATTATACGATATCGTTCATGTCTATCGGTACGGCATTCTCGAAAATAAAGGGGTCTGATAATAGCTCATCTGTTTACGGCAAGTTTTTGAGTGACAGGGCAATTATTTCACAACGCCTGGGAAGGAGCAATCCAAATTCGTTAACGCAAGTGGGTAATTATGCAGATGGCTACGGGGCTAATTCACAGAATGTGGTAGTGCCGGCGTTTCTTGCAGCGTATACCGGAAGAAACCCGAATAGTATAGGCCTCGGCGGATTTCCGAATATACCGATACCAAACTGGGATATCCGGTATAGCGGGTTGTCACATATGCAGTTTTTCTCTGAAGTTTTTGAATCGATCGATATAAAAGATGGCTATCGTTCAACCTATACTGTCGGTAACTACAGCACCTTGCTGCAATATGCGGAAAGCGATGGTCACGTAACTTCACGTGATTTGAATAACGACTTCCTGCCTCTTTACCAGTTTAACTCGGTGACCATCTTTGAGCAATTCGTTCCATTATTTGGTATTGATGCCCGGTTTAAAAATAACCTGACCGCAAACCTGGAGTACCGCAAGAGCCGGGCTTTAAGCATGAGTTTGACCAATAGCCAACTCTCACAGCAGAATGAGAATGATATTGTCTTCGGCTTCGGATACAAAACTAAAAACTTCAGGTTCCCGTTCGGCCTGTTTAGTAATACCAAGTTAAATAACGACCTGACTTTTAAAGTTGATTTCTCATTAAGAGATAATAAGACTTTGATATACCAGGCTGATGTTGCAGGCGCACAGGTATCAGCAGGCGCACAAAATATTACCTACCGACCGGAGATTGATTACGTGATTAATCAGCGCTTCAACCTGAGCTTGTTCTACGATTCCAACCTGACAAGACCTTACACATCGCAGACGTTCAATACGGCGTTTACCAATTTTGGTATCAATTTGAAATTGTTATTGCAATAAACCCGCAATTTCTGCTTAGCCTACTTATCTCGAAAGCATACCATACCTAATTTCATGGTAACTGGAATATTAAAAATGCTTGTGAAATTAAAAATATACCACCTACGATAGCACCGATACCTAATCCTTTGATTTCACCAATAGTCCATTTATCAGTGTGCCAAGTTTGCATAGCCTTAAATTCTTTTATTGAAAGCCAAATACCTAAAACTATTAGGGCAATTCCACCAATCAAAAATAATATCGTGCGTAATACATTCATCACACTCTAAAATACAGATTGTTACTATTTAAAGGAAAATTAGAATGAGACTTAAGAATGAAAAAAACCGCCTTTTGGGCGGTTCGTATTTTAATAATATATGTTGATTTGGGAATGTTAGTTAGCTTTTGAGACTCTGCCTGAGCCAATGGTTTTAATATTGGTCATAGTAGCGTTGCCTGAATAGAGCAGACTGCCCGAACCGACGATATGGCCTGAAACTGTTTTTTCAGCTGTAATATATACGTTTCCTGAACCTGTGATACCAGCACTCACAGCCTGCGCTTTTAAATCGCGCGCTTCGATCTGGCCTGAGCCACTTATACTCAGATCAGCATCGCCGCAGCTGCCTTTTAATTTGATTGAACCTGAACCGCTGATGTGTGCACGTAAACCGTCAGATTTTATGGTGGCGCTGATATTGCCTGAACCGCTTAGTACAGTTTTAAACTCATTTGATGTGCTGATCGTTCCTTCAACATTCATACTGCCTGAACCGCTGTTGACAAGGGAATTCAACGATTTGGCGGAAACATAAATTTCTGCTTTGTGAAGATCATTGTAACGGTTGCTCCATCTGTGGTCTTTAAACTGAATTTTGAGGGTATTGCCTTCTACAACGGTTTCGATCTGATCAATAAATTTGGTATCGGCTTCTACTTTTACACTTTCTGAACCATCCATTTTGACGTGAACATTAAATGGCCCGCCTGAAGCGATAGCTGAAAAACCGGAAACCGAACGATTTTGGGTAGAAACATCCTGTGCCGAAGCTTTTATGGTTGCAGCTACAAGTAGTGTTGCTGATAAAAGAGTGAATACTATTTTTTTCATGATTGATTACTTTTCTCAATAGACGCATCATGTTTGAGATACGTTGCATCGGAATGAAAAAGTAAATGGGACAAGAGCGGAATTCTAATTCTGTTGCGCCTGTTCTTTTTGCTGCTTTTTGAGCTCCCGTCTTAATCGGCGCTCAGCGCGGCGTTGTTTGCGTTGCACCTTCTTTATCAGGCGTTCCTGCTTTTTTATAGCCATATCGGCTATTTTATTTTTCACGTCCTGCTGCATCTTTTCATCCAGACCAATGCAAGGCTTGATGCCGGTGAGCAGCGTATGCCAGATGTTTTTAAAGAAAGGATAATCCCTCGGACGTTCGTAATTCACATAAAATGAACGTGGTATCTCGCCCGGATTATCAGGGTTGTTATGTTTTAAAACCATCACATTGGCAAACAAGGAAGCGATAGTCATATGTTTTAGCTTATCGTTTATGGTGTCGGCTTTCAGAACAGTTACCTTCAGATCATTATATAGTAGCGCCACCCTGCCTTTTGATACACTGTTATCCGCTTTTATATCGAAGTCAAATCGCGTTAGCTTTCCCGTATTTACCTTGATAAGACCAAGTGTCATCACCGCGGGATTAAGTACGGTCAGATCCATAGGGCCAATGGTGCCTTTGTAAGTAAATGGCAGGTCTTCGTCAGTAAGGTTAAAGGTAAATTGAACATCCATCTTGCCGCGATTCATGAAATAGCTCGTCAGGTTTACTGTACATATGTTATTTCTGGTCAGAGCCTCCTTATTGGTGGTTACATTCAAAAAACGCCCTGAAGAATTATTGAAAGCAATGGTGCCCGTCTGATCTGATTTATGATTGTATTCTGTATAAGAAACATTAATATGCTTTACATCTATAGTATCAATATTCAGATCGGCTCTTATCTCTTTGAGCCCAAAATTCGGATAAGTGCGCGCTCTGTCTGTAGTTTTAAGAATAAACTTTGGGTTGCTGAACAAATTCAATGACCCGCTGCTCAAAGCCATGTGTGATGCATTGATGACCCTGTATTTATGATAGCCCTGGTAATCAAAATGATCGATTCGCAGAGTGTCAAGGTGTACATCAAAACGGTCCCTCTCACTATTCTTGAAAAACACATCGGGGCGTACCGGTTTAAGATCAAGTCCCTGTATATCGAGCCTGGATGTTTTGGTTGAAAGCCGCATCGATTTTATCTTGTACTTGTATAATCCGTTTTTAGATTGACCCGCGTAATTATTCAGTTCAGTAACAATATCACGACAATATAACACCCGCGATTTATCAGTTTGTGAAGCCGAGTCGATGAGGAGGTCGGTGGCACTCAGACTCATTTCCTTGAGTTCGGATATGGCCAGCTTAGTCCCCGAATAATCCTGGTATTTCAGCTTCACATCCCCTAAAATGATATCCCCGATATGAATTGATTTAAGTGAACCCGATATCTTTTGATACAGTGAACGGCGATCTTTTACCACCGTGTCCTTTAGATGATTTTGCTGATAGCTAACGTTCAGTTCAGGCTGGCTTAGTACGATCCGCCCGATCTCCAGTTTATGCTGAAAATAGAGCATAAAGGGATGCATGTGCGAAATGATCAACCGTTTCACATGCAATTCTACGAGGTTATTTGGCGCCAGGTGGTTTTTAAGCCGTTGATTGTATACTGCGGTATCCGGTTTTAGGGTAATGTTGTAAATGTCCAGTTCGCCCCTTAGAATGTGCAATTTGGCGTCAGAAAAATCAATAGTATACAATCCCTCGCTACTGGTAGCGACCACGCTTTTTACCCTCTTGGCTAATATCGGCGACCAGTATTGATTTACAAAAAAAGCCAAAACCAGAACAATCCCAACGAGTACCAGGAGAACGGTCAGACCTATTTTATGCTTTTTATATTTAAAGAGGGTTATCGCCATCTTAATATTGCGTCTGGTTAGGTTGAGTGTATACGGTACTCCGCTTCGCCAAGTTAGCCAACTTCAGCCACTTCAACTATATGTTTGGTGCTCTTTTTTACAATATCACTACATAACAATTAGCCATTTGGTTTTGTTAAACGTGACAAACTGTCATTAAATTCTAAATTTTGTGTAATTTTGCGGCTCAATTTTATAATATAAATGATGGATTTGGTTATTCCTGATAAAACACACGACGAGAGCAAGCAGGGGGAGGCTTTGATGCTGGAGCCAAAGAATGGGAAGAATAATGGCCGTAAGCTTTATATAGAAAGCTATGGCTGCGCCATGAACTTTTCGGATAGCGAGATCGTCGCTTCAATTTTGTCGGACCAGGGATTTGAGACCACCGGCGATTATAGTAATGCCGATGTGATCTTCATTAATACTTGCTCCATCCGCGAGAATGCTGAACAGCGTGTGCGTAACCGCCTGAAAGAATTTACCGTGGCCAAAGTGAAAAACCCGGGATTGGTGGTTGGCGTGCTGGGCTGTATGGCTGAAAGATTGAAATCAAAATTTCTGGAAGAAGAGAAGCTGGTAGACGTTGTGGTTGGTCCTGATGCTTACCGAGACCTGCCAGGACTGATAGATAAAGTAGACGATGGGCAGAAAGCAGTAAATGTATTGCTATCCCGCGAGGAAACCTATGCCGATATTAACCCGGTGCGTTTGAACAGCAATGGCATTAATGCTTTTGTGTCGATTATGCGCGGGTGCGATAATATGTGTTCGTTCTGCGTAGTACCGTTCACCCGTGGCCGCGAGCGTAGTCGCGAACCGAAATCTATTGTAAAGGAATGCACCGATCTGTTTAACCAGGGATACCGGGAAGTTACTTTATTGGGACAAAATGTGGATTCGTATAAATGGAGTCCGGAAGTCGAAAGTCAGGAGTCAAAAGTCGGGAGCCAGAAGTCGGAAGTTGTAAATTTCGCCAACCTGCTTGAGATGGTGGCATTGATCCATCCTGATCTTCGTGTTCGTTTCTCAACATCACACCCTAAAGATATTACAGATGAGGTACTATATACCATTGCTAAACACGAGAATATCTGTAACTATATCCATCTACCGGTACAGTCGGGCAATAGCCGCATACTGGAATTGATGAACCGCACTTACGACCGTCAATGGTATATCAATCGCGTTGATGCTATTCGCCGGATCATCCCTGAGTGCGCTATTTCAACAGATGTAATCACCGGGTTCTGTACTGAAACTGATGAAGAACACAAGGATACGTTAAGCATGATGGACTATGTACATTACGATTTCGCTTACATGTTCATGTATTCGGAAAGGCCGGGCACTTTGGCAGCTAAACGCTATGCGGATGATATTCCGGATGCTGTAAAAAGCAGTCGGTTGCGGGAAGTAGTTGCTAAACAACAACAATACTCTCATCAGCGTTTGCAGAAACAGATAGGAAAGGTGCAGAAAGTTTTGATCGAAGGCTTTTCAAAAAAATCTAATAAAGATTATTGCGGCCGCAACGATCATAACGCTATGGTAGTTTTCCCGGTAGGCGAAAATTATAAACCAGGCCAGTACGTAGATGTATTGGTTGAAAGAACGACGACTGCTACTTTAATCGGTACAGTTGTAGGGTAGAACCAAGAGCCAAGAAAAAACATTTATCTATGCATAATTTTAAAAACTTGAAAATTTGGCAAAAAGCATTAGATCTTACAGATGTTGCTCTTTATTATATTGAGGAATTACCGATGAACGAAAGATTTAATCTTATAGACCAAATTAATCGCTCATCTTGCTCGATACCGTCGAATATTGCTGAAGGCTCAGGAAAACGCACAACAAACCATTTCTCTGAATTTTTAACCACTGCTTTAACATCCTCATATGAGTTAGAAACTCATTTACTTATTTGTGAGCGCAGAAAATATGGAGATGCTAAAAAATTGAAAGCTTGTTTAGAGCTAACGACAGAATTGGAAAAAATGATTTTTGCATTTAGAGACAATTTAAAATAAAATCAAGTCTTGACTCTTGGTTCTTGACTCTTGATTCTAAAATAATGGAAATACAGGAAATAAAACAGCGATTTGGGATCATTGGTAGTTCGCCTTTGTTGAACAGGGCAATTACTATTGCAAACCAGGTTGCTCCAACAGATATATCAGTGCTGATTACCGGAGAAAGCGGTAGCGGCAAGGAAGTGTTTTCGCATATCATCCACCAGATGAGTCCGCGTAAGCACGGCCCTTTTATCGCCGTAAACTGTGGCGCTATTCCGGAAGGCACTATTGATTCAGAATTGTTCGGTCACGAAAAAGGCGCATATACCGGCGCTGTTGGCGAACGAAAAGGGTACTTTGAGACCGTAAACGGCGGTACCATCTTTTTAGATGAGATTGCCGAAATGCCATTGGGTACACAGGCGCGTTTATTGCGCGTGCTCGAATCAGGACAATACATAAAAGTAGGTTCGTCCAAAGTTGAAAAGACTAATGTACGCGTGATTGCCGCTACTAATGTGGATGTATATGAGGCTGTTAAGAACGGGAAGTTTCGCGAGGATTTGTATTATCGTTTAAATACAGTGCCGCTGCGTATACCTGCATTACGTGATAGAAAAGAAGATATTTATCTGCTTTTTAGAAAATTCACAGCCGATTTTACTGACAAATATCGCACGCCGCCTATCCAGTTGGATGATGAAGCCCAACAATTGCTGGTCAATTATTCATGGCCCGGTAACGTGCGTCAGTTGAAGAATATGGCTGAACAGTTGGCCGTGTTAGAACGCGACAGGCTGATCACGGCCCCAATTATATTAAATTATATCCCTGCTGAATCAACCACCCGCAATTTGCCGATGCGCCTCGAAAATCAGCCTAAAGAAGACTTTTCAGAACGCGACATATTGTATAAAGTACTGTTCGATATGAAGCGCGATATGAACGAGTTGAAGAAACTGGTTGCCGATATTATCCAGCATGGCGGAGTAAGTCCGGACTATGCCGGTAATCAGCAGAATTTGAGCCATCTTTATCGCGATATTGAATTACCCGGAAGCACGCCTGATGCACAATTTACGATACAGCATCCCGTTATAAATACCGGTAATAATGGCGATTATAATATTACCCATGAGGCTGAAGAAGTAGAAGAATCTTTGTCGCTGATCGAAAAAGAATCGGACCTGATCCGCAAGGCGCTGAAAAAACACAAAGGGAAAAGGAAGCTTGCCGCAAATGAGCTGGGCATTTCTGAAAGAACCTTGTACCGCAAAATAAAAGAGTTAGATCTATAATAAATGATAAAAAGAATATTATTTATCCTGGTTACCGTAAGTACTTTGGTTTTATTTACCCAATCATGTACAATAAAACTGACTGGCGCCTCAACACAAGGATTAAAAACTATCAATGTAGGTTATTTTGAAAATAATGCCCCGCTGGTTGTAGGTAATCTTAGCCAGAATTTTACTGAAGCATTGAAGAACCGTATTCGTACTACGACTAGTTTAGCAATAGTCCAGGGTGAAGCGGATGCCACCATGACTGGAAATATTACCGGATATTCTATAGAACCTGTTTCTGTTCAGGCGACCAATAATAATGTGGCCCCAATTGCAGGTGCTAACCGATTGACGATCACGGTAAGCGTAACTTATACCAATAAGGCCGATAAAAAGAATAACTTTACCCAGTCGTTTCCGGCATTTGCTGATTTTACAGGTGATATCGCCAGCAAGGAACAAGGCCTGATTGCTACTATCACCAAACAGTTGACGGAAGATATTTTTAACAGAGCCTTTGCTAATTGGTAAAGCAATTCGTAGTTTCAACCTCGCGTGGACCAATATTTAAATAACAGGCAAAACGAAGTTTTATGGAACTTGTTGGCAGATCCGGCCAATAACGGGCATGCCTATGTGGCTAATTTGCAGAGCCTGATCGCAGAATTTCCGCAAAGTGGTTTGCTGCATGCTTTACTTGCGCATGCGGAAGGTGGACAAAATACCGGCAATGCGGCAGCTTATATCAGCCCGAAGGCTTTGTATAAATTGATGCGTTCACCTGAAAGTTTAGCTGGGGTGACTACAGATCAGATCGTTCAGCAAACCAGTGAAACAATACATTCAACCCCGTTTGTTGAGACTGATCAAGCCAAAGTTGAAGAAACTGAGAATATTGCTAATGCTGAAACAGGGTTAGTACATGCTGAAATCACGGAGCTGGAACCGGTTCAGGAAGCATTAGAACACACGCCTGTTGCCGAAGAGTATCTCCATGTAAATGATGCTATTGAAACTCCTGTAGAGGCTGTAGCTGAAGTTGAACCTTTAGCCGAAGAGCCTGCTGACTTTACACATTACCACGATGCGACAGCATCGGAAGAGGTGGAATATACAGAGGCTGAGCCTGCAGAATCTGTGGCTGAAGTTGAGTCTACGGCTGAAGAGCCTGCTGACTTTACACATTATCATGATGCAGAAGCCTCAGAAGAAGCTGAGCATATAGCTCAGGTTCCCGTTGCTGAACAGCACTATGCTGAAGCCGATTCAACTGAGCCGGTTCATAAGCCAGTTTACGAGGAAGAAGCCACAGAAGACGAAGAAATTATAGAATATGGCCCGCTGGCGGATGAGGCAAACCGACCAGTACTTGAAGATGAAGAGATCCGCGAGGAGGAACAATTGACCGAAACTCCAGTCTTTGCTTTGGCTGAAGCTCCGCATAATATAGAGGATGATGTATTCGATGAGATCGTTGGTATAGAGAATATCAGCTTTGTACGTGTTCCCAAACCAGTCGAAACCGTAATCCCGGATGCAGAATTGCCTATCTTTGATGAAGAAGCATCACCTTCAACTTTTGAGGAAACTAAAGAGGACTATATCTATGCCGAGGATGTAGTGCAGCCAGATTTAGAAGACCCACTTAAAGAGCCAATTGCTCCAAAAGAACGTGCGCTTAACATGGATGATGAGGCGGAGAAACTGATCGTCGGCAATATTGCAGCTACGGATTATTTTGTATTTGACCGTGCATTTACTGAACGCAAACCGGTTGAGCCTATTGAAGCAGCCTCGCAGTCAACCGACAACACCGAAACTCAAATAGCGGCAGCAGGCGAAACACATGACGTATCCAGGTATGACGATGATTCGTTACCGTATACCTTTTTATGGTGGTTGAGTAAGACACGGAAAGAGCATGCTGGCGTCTATCAGCCATTTAAACTAGATACTACCCAGGCTATTCAAAGAAGAGTTAACGACGAACTGCAGCAGCAGTACTATGAAAACATTTTCCATATAACCTCAGTAGAGGAGTTGGACAGAAGTACAGCAGAACCGGCTTTGGAATTTGATCCGAAAAGTAAAGAAGACCGGATCATCAAAAAATTTATTACAGAAGAGCCCCATATCACAACCCCAAGTGTTGATAAGCTCGACAACGAAAATAAGGCGAAGCGGAGTGCCGAAGACCAGGATGAATTTGTGACTGAAACGTTGGCGAAAATTTATATCGACCAGATGCTTTATCACAAAGCCATAAACACTTACAAAAAATTGATGTTGAAATTCCCGGAAAAAAGCCGTTACTTTGCCGACCAGATTCAAATTTTAGAAAGAAAAAACAACTAATAATAAAGAAATGTATTTGATTTTAGTGATCCTTGCCGTTGTGGTGTGTGTGCTTTTAGGCGCTATCGTATTGATCCAAAACCCTAAGGGTGGAGGTTTAACGTCCAATTTTTCAAGCTCATCTCAATTGATGGGTGTGCAAAAAACAGGCGACTTTTTGGAAAAAGGTACCTGGATTTTAGCTATTTCCCTGATGGTATTGTCGCTGGCGATCAATATTTCTGTTAAAGGAGGTAGTACTGCCAAAAATGATAATACTGACGTCGATCAGACCGTACAGAAAGCCTCTAAGCCAACTGTACCGACAAGTACGCAGCCATTGACTTTACCTGCTACAGGTTCAACCGGCTCTACAGGTTCAACAGGAAAGAAATAAAAATATAACCAATATAAAAATGGGGCTTGGGGGATAAACCAAAGCCCTTTTTTGTTTTAAGCGGTACTGACATGATGACACCGTCACGTTAAGGAATTATTAAGATTCGACAGGCCGCTTGACCTAAATATGACATTTGAACAGATTGGCTGTCAATTTGGACTTTAACGTTCGGTTGGCATAATTGATGTGCATGGCAATGTGCCCGAAGACTAGGCGGGCATCACACACTTTTTAAACTTTTTATAAAATTAAATTAGTATAACTATGGCATTAAACATTAAACCTATCGGAGACAGGGTGGTAGTGGAAGCTGCTCCGGCCGAAGAGAAGACTGCATCCGGTATCATCATCCCGGACACTGCTAAAGAAAAACCACAACGCGGAACAATCGTAGCTGTTGGTGACGGTAAAAAAGATGAACCACTAACTGTTAAAGCTGGTGACCAGGTTTTATATGGCAAATATGCCGGTACCGAAATTACCTATGATGGTAAAGAATACTTGATCATGCGTGAATCAGACATCTACGCGGTTCTTTAATTAGTTGAAAGGTTTAAATGTTGTAAAGTTGAGAAGTTATTTTTTTGACGTTAACATTCCAACTTTTTAACCTTACAACTTTCCAACGAAAATCAATAAAACAAGAAATTAAAAAAAAGACATGGCAAAACAAGTTAGATATAATGTAGAAGCACGCGACGCTTTGAAACGTGGTGTGGATATTTTAGCCAATGCGGTTAAAGTAACTTTAGGACCAAAAGGTCGTAATGTGATCATCGACAAAAAATTCGGTTCACCATCAATCACTAAAGACGGTGTAACTGTAGCTAAAGAGATCGAATTAAAGGATTCTTTGGAAAATATGGGTGCTCAGATGGTTAAAGAAGTAGCTTCAAAAACTGCTGATATTGCAGGTGATGGTACTACTACTGCTACCGTTTTAGCTCAGGCTATCGTAACTGCAGGTATTAAAAACGTTGCTGCCGGTGCAAACCCAATGGATTTGAAACGCGGTATCGACAAAGCTGTTGCTGCTGTAGTTAAAAATCTTCAGAGCCAGTCTCAAACTGTAGGTGAAGACACTAACAAGATCAAACAAGTTGCTGCTATCTCGGCTAATAACGACGAAATTATAGGTTCATTGATCGCTGAAGCAATGGAAAAAGTTGGCAAAGATGGTGTGATCACTGTTGAAGAAGCTAAAGGTACTGAAACTGAAGTTAGGACTGTAGAAGGTATGCAGTTTGACCGAGGTTACCTTTCTCCATACTTCGTAACTAATGCTGATAAAATGGAAGTAGAACTGGATAATCCTTACATCCTGATCTACGACAAGAAAATATCTTCAATGAAGGAGTTGCTTCCTATTCTTGAAAAACAAGTACAAACTGGCAAACCATTATTGATCATCGCCGAAGACCTTGACGGTGAAGCATTAGCTACTTTGGTAGTTAACAAGATTCGTGGTTCACTGAAAGTAGCTGCTGTTAAAGCGCCTGGTTTCGGCGATCGTCGTAAAGCAATGTTAGAAGATATCGCTATCTTAACTGGTGGCACTTTGATCTCTGAAGAAAGAGGTTTCAAACTAGAGAACGCTGATCTTTCTTACTTAGGTACTGCTGAAAAAGTAATTGTTGATAAAGACAATACTACTGTGATCAATGGTGCTGGTTCTACTGAAGAGATCAAAGCTCGCGTTGGCCAGATCAAATCTCAGATCGAATCAACTACTTCTGATTATGACCGCGAAAAATTGCAGGAACGTCTTGCTAAATTATCAGGTGGTGTTGCTGTATTATATGTTGGTGCAGCTACTGAAGTTGAAATGAAAGAAAAGAAAGACCGTGTTGATGACGCTTTACACGCAACCCGCGCTGCCGTTGAAGAAGGTATCGTTGCTGGTGGTGGTGTAGCTTTCATCCGTGCTGTTGAAGCTTTGACTAACCTGAAAGGTGAAAATGAAGACGAAAACACTGGTATCGCTATCATCCGTCGTGCTATTGAAGAGCCTCTTCGCCAAATCTGCGAAAATGCAGGTATCGAAGGTTCTATCGTAGTTCAAAAAGTAAAAGAAGGCAAAGGCGACTTTGGTTACAATGCACGTACCGATAAATATGAAAACCTGATCGGTGCTGGTGTAATAGACCCAACTAAAGTAGGTCGTGTTGCTTTGGAAAATGCAGCTTCAATTGCAGCAATGTTGCTGACAACCGAATGTATTTTAGCTGATGATCCTGAAGACGAAAAAGGCGGCGGCATGCCTCAAATGGGCGGCGGCGGCATGGGCGGCATGATGTAATATCTGTTAGCTCAAGTCATAAGCCTTGACTATAAAAAGCCTGTCTGTTTTTGCAGACAGGCTTTCTTTTTTTCTGACCTAGCTGTAAGTCACCGTAATGTAAAGCGATGGTCATTGTTTAATCAAATGATTAGCTTTTGCAACAATACTTGTTAAATAGGGTGTAGTTTTGTTAAGAATTGTTAAACAGCCGGTTTCAGGCATAACAATTGAATATACCAGATCATGAAAGCGATAAACGAAAAGGCAAGACAGATAAAAACCCAGTTACTGGAGTGGGTGCTCATCAAGGGGCCCGAATTGTTTGTTACCATCTACGGTAAATAATTTATTTCTTACCTTTGGCCTTTCCTATGAAAGTCGAAGAATTTTACGCTGAATTTCATCATTGGCTAGTTACCCGAGGGCCAAACTACGTTGCCGGGATCTTAATATTTTTAATAGGACTCTGGTTTATCAGGTTCTTTAAAGCTCGTATGCGCTACCGGATGAGTAAACGGGAAGTGCACTCTACGTTACAACCCTTCTTCCTGAGTCTTACTATTACCACACTTTACGTGCTTTTAACCCTATCTGTATTCAATATTATCGGTTGGGAGCTAAGCTTTTTAAGTGCTATTATCGCTTCATTTGGTGTAGCCGCAGGTTTGGCATTGTCGGGTACATTTCAAAACTTTGCTGGTGGTGTACTTATTCTTTTGCTTAAACCATTTGAGCTGAAGGACAATATCATTGCCCAGGGCCAGGACGGTATTGTAACTTCCATACAACTCTTCTATACCGTGCTGGTAACAGGCGATAACCGAACTATCATCATCCCTAACGGTAAATTGTTTAACGAGGTAATAGTGAATGTAACCCGAGAGGGTAAGCGCCGCCTGGAGTTTGAATTAAAGCTCGGTTATATTGTTGATGTGGAACAGGTAAAAGGCATTATTGAGAATGCGATCAAATCAACAAAAGGCATTATCCGTAAGCCGGATCCGATAATAGGCGTTTATGCTTTAGAAATAGACGGTATTCGCTTCACCGTTCGCGTATGGGTTAACCCTGCTGATTACTTTGATATAAAACTGTATTTACAGGAAAAGATCGTAAAAGATTTGCGCGAAGCGGATGTGAAGTTGCCTACACATCATTTGCTGCCGGGTACCTGATAACCATTATATTTTTTTTAAAAATTCCCCTCTTGAAGGGGGCGCGTAAGGATGTGCACTGGCAGGGGTGTGTTTCTTCGCCCTGCATCTACGACTTAAATCCTCTGCTTCGCCTTCAATTCCAAATACCTGTTAATTGTATTAATAGTCAAATCCTGTGGTTTGCTCAATATCGATTGGATGCCGTGCTTAGTTAACTCTTTTACGATCAATTTCTTATCATATGCGAATTTTTCGGCGATAGTTTTAATATAGATTTCCTCTACATTTTCAGCCCCTTCTTCGCTGAGCTTTTCCAACTCTGTATTTTCAAAAAAGACCACTAATAACAAGTGAAACTTGTTGATCCGTTTCAGGAATGGAAGCTGCCGTTCCATCGCAGACATGCTCTCGAAATTGGTAAAAAATACCACCAGGCTGCGTTGCTTCAACACATTTCTTATAGTGCTGTAAAGTGCTTCCATATTAGTTTCAAGGTAGAGGGTCTTTTCCTTGTATAGCACCTCCAGTATGCGATTAATCTGTACGGCACGCCTGTCAGCGGGAACCACTGAGCCCAATTTCTCGGAAATAGTAATCAAGCCGGCTTTATCTTCTTTTAGCAGTGCCACGTTTGATAGCACCAGACTTGCGTTAATGGCATAATCCAGTAGGCTCAAACCCTCAAAAGGCATGCGCATCGCCCGGGATTTATCGACCACGCAATAGACATGCTGCGATTTCTCGTCGGTATAAATATTCGTCATCAAGTCGCCGCGACGGGCGGTTGCTTTCCAATTGATGGTACGGTAATCGTCCCCAGCTACATAATTTTTTACTTGTTCAAACTCCAGGCTATGACCAAGCCTCCTAATCTTCTTCACGCCAATTTCACTTAAACGGTTAGATATGGCCATCAGCTCATATTTGCGCATTTGCAGAAAGGACGGGTAAACAGGCAGGGTTTCCGCCTGCGCTATAGTGTATCGTCTCCTGATAATTCCCAGAGCTGAACTCACATAAACCCTGATATCGCCAAATTCATATTCGCCACGCTTGGTCGGACGTAGTAGATAATTGATCAGCTTATTCTGATGGGGTTTCAGACTAGTTTTAAACAAAAGGTCTCTTTTCTGGAACTGGAATGGAATCTCGTCAATGATCCCAATCGAAACATTAAAAGGATAGGCGTTCTCGATATAAATACCAAGTTCATTTTCGTCGCCATTGCTTAATCGTTCGGGCGCATGCCGCTTGGCGAATACGCCTTTTGAAGTGCGGTATAACATTAATACATCTGCTAAAAAGAGCAGTATCAAAACCCAAAACGCTAATTCAGGAATGGCGCCAAGCCATGGGAAAAAGAACGACAGTAAAAATAATACCGCACAAAAGCCAAGGCCGGTGAAAAACCGGTTGGTTAAGAAAAGGTCTTTATAAAATAGCCTGAAAAACTTTTTCACTCCTTTTAGCGTGGGACTTCAATTTTCTGAATAATCTGTTTGATGATATCATCCGGACTAACGCCTTCCATTTCTTTGTCAGGCGTTAGCATAATACGGTGCCTTAAAACGGCGGGTGCTACCCAAACTATATCGTCAGGTGTCACAAAGTCACGCCCACGGATAGCCGCTAAAGCTTTTGCTGCATTTACTACAGCCAATGATGCACGTGGCGAACCGCCTAGGTAAAGCGATTTATTGTTGCGTGTCTCGTGTATTACCTTAGCCACAAACTCTAGTATCTTAGGCTCCACATGGAAGCTTCTTACCTGGTTGCGCAATGAAATAATGTCTTCTTTTGATAAGATCGGTTTCACTTCAGCCAACTGGTCAGATGTTTTATGCTGATGTTGCTGAGAGATGATCCTGATCTCCTCTTCAAGCGAAGGGTATTTGATCTCGATCTTAAATAGGAAACGATCAAGCTGAGCTTCCGGTAAACGGTAAGTACCTTCCTGCTCAACAGGGTTCTGAGTAGCCAGTACGATGAAGGGCTCCTGCATTTTATAATTCTTTCCATCGATGGTTACCTGGCGTTCTTCCATCACCTCAAATAAGGCCGATTGTGTTTTTGCCGGCGCACGGTTGATCTCATCGATCAGGATGATATTGCCAAATATGGGGCCTTGTTTAAACTCAAATTCAACTGTTTTGGGGTTGAACACCGAAGTACCCAGCACGTCAGAAGGCATCAGGTCGGGCGTAAACTGTATGCGCGAATACTGCGCGTCGATAGCCTTTGCAATCAGTTTGGCGGTTAGCGTTTTTGCCACACCGGGAACACCTTCTATCAAAACGTGCCCATCAGCCAGGATGCCGGCGATCAGCAGATCAATGCTGTCCTGCTGACCAACGATGATAGTGCCAAGCGTAGTCTTTATTTGTTCGACTGCTGAGCTCAACTTGCTCATGTCGGTTCGTTGTTCAAAAATACCTTCTTCCATATCTATCTGGATTCTTTATAAAATTGTTCTATTAATTGGTTTAGTTTAATAAGATCACTGTTACTAACCTCCGTTACCGAAGATAAATAGTTGATATGATTAATCAGTTCAGTAGCAAAACTATGCTCGATAGCTGTTTTCTGGGTGAAATTGTCGATAAACTCCTGGTCGAGCGGATTGGTTTTTAAATAATATACAGAGCGCAGGTGTTCCAAAAAATAAACGATTTTTTTATCGCTGATATTCCGGTTATCACGTTGTTCGTAATAAACCTGCCCCACAACATTCACAAAGTTCAAAGTCGCATTTTCCAACGGTTCTGCAACGGGGATGATCCTTTGCCTTCGTTTGGCTTCATAGATCACAAACGCGACCAGGCTGAATATTGAAATATAAAACGCCCAGCGCAGAGGAGGATTGCGTAGGAAAATACGCATGTTTGATTCTTCGTCATCGCGCCCTAATGCATAATATTGATCCCATATTAAGTATGAGTTGTTCCTGACAAACGATAAGGCTGTTTCAGCATAGGCCCTGCCCGTGCTGTTCAAAAGACTGTAATTGGTGAATAAACGAGGATTGGCGTTTAAAAACAAGTTCCCTTTTCCAAGAGAGTAACGCAGAAAGTTAATATGATTGAACGCGTTTTTTCCCAAAGCAACCATGTGCGCCGTATCAAAGCGACCGAAATATATATCGCCGATACGCCCGTCAGTTTTATAGATCTTACTTGTATCAAGTTGTTTATTAATAAACTTTAATCCGTCCCCGGTTTTTAGCTCTGTTTCGGTCTCAATTTTTAGTTTTTTTGATAATTCCTCTCCAAAGTATGTGGCGCTGATAAAAACGTCGTTGCCATTTTTGATGTATGCCGACAGTTTTTTGTAATCGTATTCATTCAGTTTGACTGCATCTGCAATGATCAGGTAAGTTGCATGGTCAATATGATGGTCGTTGATGACATTATATATGGGCTCGCGGAACATTTCCACATGCGCACCCGGGAATATATCGTTAAGCTGATGATAAACGATGTAGGCGCCAAGCGGTATCTTATCATTACTGCTGTAGGTCTCGGTCCAATTAATAGCTTTAGGCCTGTTATATTGTGCGATTAGATAAAGCACGATCAAAACCGCAACCGTAAAGAGATATATTCTTAAACTCTTCATGCAAGCTGCTGTTTAAAATCCTGGAAAATATTACGGATGGTCTGGAAGGAGTCCCCATCCACCGGGAAATCTCCGTACCATACATATTCAAACTGCCTGGTAACTACCGCGAACAGGCGCCGCTGATCTGAGTCGGTAATCTCGTTCAGGTAGGTCTGGTTGGTTTTGTCAATCTTCCAGTTAATGATGTTTTTATCACTCAATTGCTTAAGACAGCGTAAATACAGAAGCCGTACGGCCAAACGGTAATCTTTAACCTGCAAAGCGCTCTCAATAGCATCGTCAAAATTTATCTCGTGTATGTTTTCAATATATTCGTTGTATGGTATCAGTTCCTCGTCCTGTTTTTTTCTGGATAACTTCAACAGGTCGATACCGATCAACCTGAATATGATATAAATAATGAGCACTGCGGCAATGCCCAGGATAACGTACTTAAATACGGATGCTGCGTTTTTACCGGCCGAAACGCTTCCGAATAATCGCTGAAGAATATGTTCTACCCATAACCAGAACCGTGACCAAATATCCCACACCCATATCCAAAACCTGTCCCACCAGGTAAGCCCGGTAGGGTGCTCCACGTAATTAAAATCAGGATCGGTCTGGTATTTTTTCAGAGAGTTGTTATCAAAGTGCCTTACATTTATTTTAGTGCTGTCTGCTACAATATGCAGTGGGGCCTTTTTTGCGTTATTCTCCTTTCCGGCACCAAATACATGCGTCTGGGCGGTTATGAACAATACGCTAAGAAGAAGCAATGTTTTGAACATAACCTGTTAATATTGTTCTGACGAAGGTTGATTAGGATCTGGTGACTTTCTGCCGAAGGAATTTATTCGATCTATTAGCGAATTGCCTTCTTTTTCTTCAGTCAGTGAGTAATATACAAGCGTTATAGTTATAACCGGGATGATCCATAATAACTGGCAAAGATTGATCATCACCGATTGCAATATGCCTGCAAATGTATCCAGCTTTTCACCCGTGAGCCATTGAGTGCCGCCATAAATGATCATAGCGGGGAGCATGATAATGAGCATGATCATCACTGTGACAATAACAATCAACAGAATGGCGCCAAATGTCAGCCACCAATTTTCTTTGATGATCTTAAATGCCTTGTCGAATGAATAGCGGATACTCCCGTTTTCTATAACCATTATCGGGGTAACCAGTGAGAATACTACAGACAGGTAAACACCGGGCAAAAAGCAAAAGAAAAAACCGATCGAAGCAAAAATCACCAGCACGATCTGTGCTAACAGAACCCTGAAAAAGTAGTATTTAAAATACCCCCATACCTCAATAATATCTGCCGGTTGATTATCTTTTTGCCTGTATACCGCCAGATATGATAGTGTAACCAGTGTTAGCACAATGTGGTTGATAAAGTCGAAAAATAATTCGCCGAGACCCGCCAGCGTTGTTATACTTGCATCCCCGCGATTGGTATTTACCCACGCCGAAATAAGTATATCCGTAATTAACAACAAGCCGCCTATAACAAAATACGGTTTTAGCAGCGATTTGAAATTCTGTTTTGCAAAAGCAAACGTGTCGCTGATAATATCACCAAACTCACGGGAACGGTTTAACTCAATATTAGCCCTCATTTTTGGTAAGATCAGATTTTAATTTTATTGAAAGACGAATAGGGTATATCACCACATACCATATGATAAATAAAAATGAACTGCCAAGTATGGTAAAACTGAGCCACAAAGGCATTTCGGTATGGCGCGTAACAAAGCCTTCAAAAATGGCTGCAGTGACAATGATAGGCACTATACCCAGGGCTATTTTCATCCCATCTTTAGCTCCTCTTTTTAAGGATACAAAGCGCGTATAAGTTTTTGGGAACAATATACTATTGCCCAGAATAAGACCGGCAGCGCCCGACAAAATAATAGTTGATATTTCGAGGGTACCGTGTATCCATATGCCTATCGATGCCAGCCCCACACCTTTACTAATAAAATAATATTGGAAGCTGCCTACCATCACACCGTTATAAAACAAGCCAGCAATGGTCCCTACAGAATAACTAATGCCCAATACAAAGGTCTGCACCATTACAGTTATATTATTTTTGGCGATCAACCAGAACATGATGGAACTGTCATGGCTTTTGTAAACTCCCAGCGGGTCGCCCTTGGCTATGTTTTCATTGGTCATGTTCACATAATCGTCGCCCATAATAAGTCTCACGAATGAATTATCGTATTTGGCCGAAAGTACGCCGATAAAAAACGAGATAGTGAAGAATAGGAAGGAATACAATATCTGCCGGTGATATTGTTTGAATACAAGCGGGAGCTCGTACTGCCAAAAGTATACGAACCGGTTCGCCTTTTCTTTTTTATTCCTGTATATAGATTGATGGAACCCTGCAGCGAGGCCGTTTAGGTACGACGTGGTCTTTGATTTTGGATAAAACGTTTTGGCATAAGCCAGATCATCAGAAATGATGATAAACCGCTCGGCAAGTATATCAGGGTTACCCGCAGGCGTATCCTCATACTCTTTCCACTTTGCCGAATTCTGTTTTATAAATAAAGCCTCACGCATACCGCGGTTTAGGAATAATTTTTCTGTTAAAATAATAACAAAATTCGGAACCTCGCGTAAAAAATTTATTAGTCAAACGATATATTTGTTTTATATGCAAACTGTACGAATAAAAACATCTCAAAACATCGACATTGATTATGAGGTTGCGGGTTTAGGTGAACGGGTTTTAGCCAGAGTTGTAGACATAGGCGTGTTTACTGGTCTTTTCTATATCGTGTACTTCATTGTCATTTTTTTCTTTCTTAGCCAGGTCGATGGTATGAGAGCGGGCTCCGGTGAAGGGTTTCCTGTTTTCCTGATCGTACTGGGCATCGTATATACCATCTTACTTGTTTTTTACGACCTTGTGGCCGAAGTATATTTCAACGGGCAAAGTATAGGCAAATACGCCATTAAAATAAAGGTAGTAAACCTTGATGGCTCCCGCCCGACCATGGGGCAGTTTTTATTAAGGTGGGTATTCCGCTTACTTGATTTTGGGATAACCCTGGGGATCGGCGCGGTGATCTCCGTTGCCGTAACCGAGAAGAAGCAGCGAATTGGCGACCTGATAGCCGGAACAACGCTCATCAAAACCAAACCGCGCACAACAATAGATGAATTGTTTTTGAATACCGACGGCGAAGAATACGAACCTGTTTTTCCAGAAGTAAGCAACCTGACGGATGATGAGATAACATTGATACATGAGGTGATCAGTAATTTCAGGGCAACCGGGAATAGCAGCGTGATTTACAATATGGCGCTCCGGTTAAAAGAGCATCTGGGGATATCGAATCCGCTTGGAATGAATGATTTTGACTTGTTGCAGCTAATTATTAAAGACTACAGCTATGTTACTTCCAGGGCTGGAGTTTAATGTCAGGCATAAAGCGTATACATTTTGAAAGCGTAGGAAACCAGTATAATGCTGCCGGTAAGCATATATAATGTTTTTTTTGCCAGGTTATTTTTATCAATCTTAAACTTTGGTGCCAGCAGCACAAATAATGCAGTGATCAAAAGAGGCAGGGTAGCGGGGTACTGGTGAAAACTATCGCTTATATCACCCCCGATGAGTGCGATAATACTTCGCTGGAAACCGCATCCGGGGCAATCTATACCCGTAAATTTTTTAAATGGGCAGGTCAATAAATGATTTTGCAGCCAGTTGGTAATATCCAAAAGGCTGCAAAATAATATTAAACCGTAACGCATAAAAATTATGCTTGAGGTGGGGTATCAGTAGGTGGCTGATGGTAATCAGATGAACCAAAACGGTTATTGGCCATTGCCTCTTTAGCTGACGGGCCAAGATAAACGGCATCGCCAAAACCAAGGATACAGGCAAAAATTGGGTTCAAAAGTACTAAACCAACGGTAAAGCCTTCGCTTTTGCCAAAGCTTTTGCTTATCAGGTTAGCTACCCAGATAACAAAAATAAAGTTGATACAAGGGCATATCATCAGCAAAAACCACCAGATAGGTTTGCCAACTATTTCGCAGGCAACTATGTAGTTGTAAAATGGTATAATGCATGCCCATCCTGGTTTACCCGCTTTTTGAAAAATTTTCCACCATCCCAGGATCATTGGTACCAGGATAATCAGATAAACAAGTAACATGACTGCCGTGAAATGAAATGGTGATGGGGTTGAATTGTAACTGTCCATGTGTTCGAGGTTTTAAGTGTTTAAGAGTGATTTAGTTTCTGCAAATTATAAAAAAAAACGATTCTGTCAATCGCGCTAATATTATTATTACAAAATCAATTGCGGCATAATTGTAAGTTTGCATGGATGAAACGCGAACAGATATCTGTATTTGATATTTTTAAGATTGGCATCGGTCCATCCAGCTCACATACGCTTGGACCGTGGCGGGCAGCACAGCAGTTTGTGGATACACTTTCTGCACAAGGTGTGTTGCCGATAGTGACAGGTATAAAAATTCTACTGTACGGATCACTTGCCAAAACAGGTAAGGGCCACGGAACGGATATCGCCATACTATTAGGTTTAAGCGGCGACGATCCGGTCACATTTGATGTAGGTGCTATTGATTCGAAGATAAAAGATATTGAAACCAGCAACAAGCTTTCATTAGGCGGAACTCAGGATATAGATTTCTTCGTACCCGATGACCTCATCTTTCTATTTAACGAAAGCCTGCCCTTTCATCCCAATGCAGTTACCTTTCAAGCATTTTTGGAGACGGGTAAGGCTATCTCAGAAACCTATTATTCCATAGGTGGTGGATTTGTGGTAAAGGAGGGCGACAAAAGCCAGGGCAAAGCCGAGGTTGATCTGCCTTTCCCGATAGATACCGCAGGCGACCTGCTGCATTGGTGTATAAAAACAGGCTTGAAAATATCGGAAGTGGTAATGGAAAATGAACTGGCCTGGCGCAGCGAGGCTGAAACCCGCGCCGGTATCCTGAATATTTTCCGGGTAATGAAGGAATGTATCTACAGGGGATGCCATACCACAGGTTATTTACCGGGAGGATTAAACGTTGCCCGCCGTGCTGCTTCATTGAACAAACGGTTATTGGGCGACCGCGAATATCAGAATTATGATGAATGGGTGCTGGCTATCCGTAATACCGGCAATAGCTTTCAGAAAACGTTGGACTGGGTAAGCTGTTTTGCGCTGGCGGTGAATGAGGAGAATGCCTCATTCGGTCGCGTGGTGACGGCGCCGACCAATGGGGCCGCGGGTGTAGTGCCATCCGTACTGCAGTACATGATCGTTTTCTGTGATGGCTTTACTGATGATAAGATCATGCAGTTTATCATGACGGCTTCTGAAATTGGCAGCATCTTCAAAAAAGGCGCAACGCTCTCCGCCGCTATGGGCGGTTGCCAGGCCGAAATCGGCGTATCCTCAGCTATGGCCGCTGCGGCACTGACCGAATGTTTAGGCGGATCGCAGCGCCAGGTGTTAATGGCTGCCGAAATTGCCATGGAGCACCACCTCGGCCTCACCTGCGACCCCATTGCCGGACTGGTACAGGTACCCTGCATCGAGCGCAACACCATGGGCGCCATCAAAGCCATCACCGCTTCGCAGCTTGCCCTGCAAACCAACCCCGACAAAGCCAAAGTAAGCCTCGACGCCGTAGTAAAAACCATGTGGCAAACCGCCCTCGACATGAACTCCAAATACAAAGAAACTTCCGATGGTGGGTTGGCTATTAATATTCCGATTAGTTTGCCGGAGTGCTGATTTGGGCGCCTGTGCAGTATTAACGGACAGCTTGACCCGCTTCTATCAGCGGGGAACGCCCATAATCAGTTTGCAGTTTTGAGTTAGCAGTTGGCAGTCACCCTATTAATTATTTAAATCAAAATAATCGTGTTAACTTAGTGCATGACCAACCGCAGGAAGTTTATCACACAGGCCGCCGCGCTTGCCGGGGCCTTTTCGGCATCGAGTTTGTTTAACCAACTGCACGCCGAAGAATGGCAGCACGCCGCCAAAAAGATCGACCATCTTTCGCCGGAGCAGGCTGCCGCGGATGAGGATTACTGGAGCACTATCCAGAATGCCTTTAGCGTTAGTCCCAATATCATCAACCTGAATAATGGCGGGGTATCGCCGTCGCCGCTGGTGGTGCAGCAGGCTGTGGCAAGGTTTAACGATCTGAGCAACGAGGGGCCTTCCTACTTCATGTGGCGCATCCTCGACCAGGGGCGCGAACCTCTGCGCGAAAAACTGGCGCAACTGGCAGGCGTTGACCCGGAAGAAATAGCCATCAACCGTAATGCTACGGAATCCTTAAATACGGTCATTTTTGGACTTACCTTTGAGAAGGGCGACGAAGTGATTGGCACTAAACAGGATTATCCCAACATGATACAAGCTTATAAGACACGGGCCCTGCGTGATGGTATAGTTTATAAGCAGATCAGTTTCGATTTCCCGAGTGAGAATGACGAGCAGATTGTAAAAGTGTATGCAGATGCCATCACGCCAAAAACGAAGATCATCCACGTCACCCATATGATCAACTGGGTGGGGCAGGTGATGCCGATACGCAAGATATGTGATATGGCCCATGCCAAAGGGATCGAGGTGGTTTGCGATGGCGCACATTCATTCGGTTTGATGGATTTTAAAATATCCGATTTGGGCTGTGATTATTTTGGGACGAGTTTGCACAAATTCCTGTCGGCCCCTATTGGCAGCGGGATGATGTGGATTAAAAAGGATCATATTGCCAAAATATGGCCGCTGGTGTGCGGCGATCCCAAAAGCGCTGATATCCGCAAGTTTGAAACGCTGGGCACACGCAGTTTCCCGATAGAGCAGGGCATAGGCGAGGCCATTAACTTTCACGAAGGGATAGGCGGCAAGCGCAAGGAAGAGCGCATCCGTTACCTAAAAAATTACTGGGCAACCAAGGTGAAAGATATTCCGAGGGTGAAACTACATACCTCGCTAAAACCGCAATTCTCCTGCGCCATCTGCGGCGTAAGCATCGACGGCATGACGCCCGGCGAACTGGATACGGCCTTATTTAACCAGTATAAAATACATACGGTCGGCATTGTTTGGGAAAACGTAAGCTGCGTGCGGGTTACGCCACACGTATACACTCGTCTGGCCGATCTGGATAAACTGGCACATGCGATAGAAAAAATTGCTGCGTCAAAGAAAACATAACCGTTGTGGAAAACGATCAGCCCAACATTCAATACTCAACCCCGCTTTTTATGGTGTCGGACATGGAGGAGTCATTAAAATTTTATGTTGACGGACTGGGTTTTGAAATACGCAACACCTGGACACCACACGGTAAGATTGAATGGTGCTGGCTTCAGCGCGAAGGAGGTTCGGTTATGTTACAAGAGGCAAGGGTGACGCCGGACAACCCCTACCTGTCAGGTAATAAACCAGGTGCCGGTGTATCTATCTGGTTTCAATGCAGAGAGTCGCTAGTGCTTTATCATGAGTTTTTAGATAATGGGATAAAACCTGATGAGCCTTTTGTTGGGAACGGGTCGTGGGATTTGCACATAGCAGATCCGGATGGTTATCATGTGCATTTTGAGAGCAAGACGGATGTGGCGGAGGAGACGATGTATTCGGATTGGGTGAAAACTCAAAAAGTATAAATCGTCATGCCGAACTTGTTTCGGCACCCAATCTGAAAGATATACCATAGACAAGTATGCGACTGGCGAATTGTAGACCAAGCAAGCGTGAATGTCCTGTGGGGTGCTGAAACAAGTTCAGCATGACATATTTTTTTATTCCTTCTTCCACTGAGCCTCAATCGCATTAGCTATCAGCTTTGCCCATTTCTCATACATTTTACCGGAGGGGTGTAATTTATCTTCGGTAAGGTAGGCCGGGTCATCGCCCATATCGCGGTAGAATGATGTGATGTTGACGTAATTAACACCTGCTTTTTTACTTTCCTCTTTGTTGATATGGTTATAGGCGTCAATCTCAGTGGCTATCTTCTCCAAATTTCGGCCGTTGGCGAAAGGCGTTACCCCCCAATCAGGGATGGATAAAATAAATACGTGATGCTTATTGTCCTTCGCAAAGGCGATGCTGGTTTTTAGCAACTGTACAAACTCCGTCCTGTAGATAGCGGTGTCCTTATTCTGATATTGATTATTCACACCGATGAGCAGGGTTACGATATCGAATTTTTGGGTAAGGTTGGCGTTGGCAATTCCCTGGATCAGTTCATCTGTCCTCCATCCGGTTTTCGCAATAATTGCAGGAGGATTTACGTGGCGTCCTTTTTTATTTAGTAACGTAGCCGCTTGATTTGGATAAGACTGATCTGCTGCAACCATTTCGCCAATGGTATATGAATCGCCAAGAGCAAGGTAAGTCAAGGTATGTTGGGCAGAGGTATCCTTAGAGTTCATATTATAAGTTGATGCGATGGCGTGCGGCTGGATGGAGCCGCATAAGACTACAATGGTAATTAAGGTTGAATACAGTGTTTTCATACAATCTCCATATCGAACAATACGGAAATATGATGTTTTAAGTTTTTCTTGATGTCTTCTATATCGGCCTTTTTGCCTAATTCTTTTTGCATGGATGTTACCGCCTTATCATCAATGCCACAAGGAACGATATTGTTAAAGTAGTCCAGATCGGTATTCACATTAAAGGCAAAACCATGCATCGTCACCCAGCGACTGCAGCGCACACCCAGGGCGCAAATCTTACGGGCATTTTCATTATCCGGGTCGAGCCATACTCCGGTATAGCCGGGATATCTTTCTCCCTTTAATCCGTATTGAGCCATCGTGAGTATCACAGCTTCTTCCAGCGTACGCAGGTACAGGTGGATATCGGTAAAGAAATTATCGAGGTCAAGAATAGGATAACCCACAATCTGCCCCGGACCGTGATAAGTAATATCTCCACCACGGTTGATCGGGTAAAAAATGGCGTTCTTTTCTTTCAGGCCTTTCTCATCCAAAAGCAGATGTTCGGGCTTACCACTTTTGCCTAGAGTATATACATGTGGATGCTCGCAAAAAATAAGATAGTTCGGGGTTAACTCGTCTTCTTCGCTGTATTCATCGCCTTCACTGGTGATCTTGCGGTTGCGGATCCTGGTTTTTAGGTCGACAGTCTGGCCAAACAATGCTTCCTGCCGGTCCCATGCCTCCTTGTAATCTGTCAAACCCCAATCCTGGAAAAATACTTGTTTGTTCTTCATATCCCTATCCCTTTACATAGCCAATCATATAGTCTTCATATTGCAGATAGTTTACCTGGTAATCTTTCGCGACTGCCGATTTATTCAGATGGGCGTTAACCTGTCCTTCTTTTACAAAGTTAAAGGGCTCAAGCGAAATATTATCTGCAAATGAAACTTCTTTTTGCCCGTAGCACTTATAAACGGCTTCTTTGGCGCACCAGCAAACATATAATTGTTGCAACCT
>Ga0097621_100000015_pt1 | contig 92182 bp, 88 predicted proteins | sample KBSMisM72_FD_73165 | JGI IMG/M metagenome (GOLD analysis project Ga0097621, IMG submission 73165) | Miscanthus rhizosphere microbial communities from Kellogg Biological Station, Michigan, USA - KBS Miscanthus M7-2 (version 2) (version 2) | ecosystem: Host-associated > Plants > Roots >... | reverse complement strand
ATTGCCTGCGTCAGCTTCGGACTCATGATCATGTTTTATGAGCCACTTATCGATAAACTGGATATGCCCAAAACAGAGCGCCTGGCGTTTGGGGCTTTATTATTGGCATATAGTGTATTAAGATTTTCCCGGTTGTTTAAAAAAGACCCTTTGGATGAAGAATAAGATCATAATATTGGTTTTGAGTGTGTTTATTTTGTTTGCTTTTCAAACCTGCAAACAAACCCAGCCAAATAATTATAATGATACAAAGGATTCAGGAGAAGCCCTTTTTGTGTCAGATGATTCCTTTGCACCCATTTTAGAACAGGAGTTATATATCTTCAAAAACGATAACCCGAAGGCTAAACCAACAATGGTTTACAAATCAGAAAACGATGTAGTCAGAATGTTGGTAAGCGATAGCGCCAGATTTGGCTTTTTGTCCAGGGACTTAACAAATGATGAACGTAAAGCTTTAAATGCACATAACTTACCCGTTTTAGTAAAGAAGTTTGCTGTTGATGCGGTAGCTATTATTGTCAATGAAGCGTCCGCCGATACTGTAATAACAGTTGGAGACATAAAAAAGATGCTTGCCGGACAGACTAAAACGGACAGGAGCATCGTTTTTGATAATCCGAACTCAAGTTTGGTAAGGTACCTGAAGGAATTTAGCGGACAAACAGATTTTAAGCAAAAAAATATTTATGCATTAAAATCAAATAAAGAGGTGATTGAATATGTTAGTAAACACCCCGATGCCATTGGAATTACCGGCTTTAGCTGGATAAATGATCCCGATGCTGACTATGCTGATGCAGCAAAAAAGGTTAAAATTTTGGCTATAAAGGACGAAAATAGCAAAGCCACATCAAATACATATTTCAGGCCATCGCAAGAAACACTTTATTTGAAACAATACCCCCTGTTAAGATATTTATATATTGTGAATTGCACAGGAAGAGACGGACTGGGACATGGATTTGAACACTTTATTGAAAGTGATAAAGGCCAGCGAATCATCTTACGCTCGGGCTTGTTGCCGATTAATATTCCTGAAAGAAATATTAAGATTCATAGTAATAAACTTTAATATTGCATTAATGTTATAAAAAGTTAATAAACCTTAATTTATATATTAGGTCAAATACAAAAAATGCAAATTTATATAAGGCATTGAGAAACAATAAATAAATTATAATATCCATAATGAGTTGTCGTTATTTACGATAGCATTGACACACACCACATTACCATTAAAACTAACTAAACAAGATGAAGATTATCAGTAAAATAGCTGCAGCCGGACTGGGCCTGGTATTCGCGGGGACATCGGTTTTCGGACAAAGCCTTGCCGATGCAAAAAAAGCTATTGATGCGGAGCAATTCCAAAAAGCCAAATCAATGCTTAAAAATTTGGTTGTTACACAATCAACCAAGGATGAAAATTACTTTTACCTGGGTTGGGTATATATAAAACAGGATTACCCGGATTCAGCAAAAGCGGTATTCCAAAAAGGATTGGGTGTAAACGCAAACTCAGCATTGAACCATGTTGGCTTAGGTATAGTTGCACGTTTGGATAAAGACAAGGCTGGAGCGGCGGCTCAATTTGCCCAGGCTACCACTTTGGCGGGTAAAGACAGCAAACCTTATGTATATATGGCAAAAGGTTATCTGTTGCCGGATGCGAATGGCAAAGTTGCCCCTGCTGATGCGACAGCTGCACTTGATATATTAAATAAGGGTAACACTGCCAGTGCGGTAAAAGGAAAAGATAAAAACGCTGTAGTGCAGTCAAACGACCCCGAGTTATTTATTACAATGGGCGAAGCTGACCGCGTATTGCTGAAAAGTAATGATGCTTATACTAATTTGTCAACTGCTCAAACTCTTGACCCAAGATCAGCAGCAGCTAACGTAGGTTTAGGTGTGTTATGGAAATATGCTGACAACTTTGAAGATGCTGAAAAACAATTCCAGGCAGCTTTAGCCATCGACCCTAACTATGGCCCTGCTTATCGCGAATGGGCTGAAACAGATTTGCGCTGGGCACAAAGCAATCCAAGCAAGGCGTCTGAAAAAGTAAAGCAAGCCGCAGAGCAATACAAAAAATATATCAGCTTAACTGACTACTCTCCGGAGTCACAGATGCGTTATGCTGACTTCCTGATCAACGCAGGTGATTTTAAGACTTTACAGCAGGTGGCGGGTGATATTGCTAAAAATGCAAATTCTAATTTAAGAGCAAACAGATATGTGTTGTATTCAGCAGTAGAAAATAAAGATTATCCCGCTGCTATAACCGCAGGAAACACCTGGGTATCTAAAGCTGACCCTAAACGTATCATCCCGCGTGACTATATGTATCTGGGCCGCGCACAAATAGCCAGTGGGCAGGACTCCGTGGGTATATTATCTTTGCAAAAAGCTTTGCAATTGGATAGCAGCTTTGTAGATGTGTATCTTGATATAGCAAAATCTGATTTCGCTAAAAAGAAATTCAAAGAGGCCGGCGAGGCCTATGATATATACGCTTCAAAATCGCGTAATGCGAAATTGACCGATCATTTTTATGCCGGTATGGGTTATTATTTTGGATTTGTTGTTCAAGGTGCGAAAGGTATAAAAGACCCGAAGGCTCCAAGAACTGATAGCGCTTTATTAGTAAAAGCTGATTCAGCATTTAGTTATGTAGCTCAAAAGGCTGGTGCCAATACCCCTGCAATTGCATTTCTGTATCGCGCTCGTATAGCTGACTTGCATGAAACTGATAGAAACAATATCAAAGGTCTTGGAAAACCAATGTATGAAAAGTTTATAGCCGCGGCCACAGCTAAAGGTGCGCCGGCCACACAGCAAGATAAAGATCAGTTAACAGAGGCTTATGATTATCTGGGGACTTATTACGAGTTTAAAGAGAAGGACGACGCTAAAGCAGCTGAAAACTTTAATAAAGCGAAAGATATAGATCCGGCCAATAAACAAGCGGCTGATTACTTCAAACGTAAAGGCGGCGGCAAAAGCAAGTAATTATAAGAAAGAAAATACAGGCCTTCCGGATTCCGGGAGGCTTTTTTGTTTATAATTATTTATGCATTACTATATTTGCACCATGGAAGTACAAAGTTTGCCTGTAAATTATCTGCCTATCATTTTCCAAATGATAGTGGCAGTCGGTTTCGTGGTTACCACCATGTTTGTAACGCATAAAATTGGCCCTAAGCGTGTTACCAGCGATAAGCTGACTCCATTTGAGTCGGGTATCGAGGTAATTGGTAATGCCCGCACGCCGATGTCCATCAAATACTTTCTGGTAGCTATACTGTTCGTATTGTTCGACGTGGAAGTAATATTTATGTATCCCTGGGCGGTTAACTTCAGAGACCTGGGCAAAGATGGTATGATCGAAATGTTCATCTTTATGGGTACGCTGTTACTGGGCTTTATATACGTTATCAAAAAGGGTGCATTGGATTGGGATTGATTGGTCAATGCTGATAGTGAGTAGTGAATGAAATAGTTTGACAAGGAGATACTCACCGTTGACTATTGACAATTCACACAATTATTACTTTAGATTTGTTCTAAATAAAATACCCTATCGTTTTGGTGTACATTTTACAGCGTTATTATTATTAAATTTGCAGTCGTTACCGATCAACGGTAATGTTTATTCTATTTATATAGATCATGAGTGAAATTCAAATTGTTGAAGCTCCTCCAGGCGTAGAAGGCGCAGGCTTTTTTGCCACGTCGCTTGATAAAGCTATCGGCTTAGCGCGTTCCTACTCATTATGGCCACTTCCTTTTGCCACCTCTTGTTGTGGTATCGAATTTATGGCTACAATGGCTTCTACTTACGATTTGTCGAGATTTGGTGCAGAGCGATTAAGTTTTTCCCCACGCCAGGCAGACCTGCTGATGGTGATGGGTACAATTTCTAAAAAGATGGGTCCTGTTTTAAGGCAGGTGTATTTGCAAATGGCCGAACCGCGTTGGGTGATGGCTGTTGGCGCATGCGCTTCGAGCGGTGGCATATTCGATACCTATTCGGTATTGCAGGGTATTGACGAGGTGATTCCGGTTGACGTTTATGTTCCCGGTTGTCCTCCGCGCCCGGAAGCCATTATTGATGGTTTTATAGGAATCCAGAAACTGGTGCAGACGGAATCGTTGCGTAGGAGAAATACACCTGAATATCAAAAATTATTAGCTTCATACGGTATTCAATAATGAGCAAGATAACCAACGAAGAGTTGCTGAACAGCATCAAAGCAAAGTTTGACAGCGATGTAACTAATATCAGCGAGCCTTTCGGACTATTGACCCTTGAAACCGGCCGCGAAAAGGTCCTCGATCTGTTGACCTTTTTAAAGACTGATGCTGCGTTGCAGTTTATATTCCTGACGGATATTACAGCTATTCATTATCCGGAGGCTGAAAAACAAATTGGCGTTATTTATCATGTGCATAGCCTGGTAAACAATATCCGTATCCGCATAAAAGTATTTGTTGCCGATGGCGATGTGAAAATGCCTACCGCAACCGAGCTGTGGAACGGTGCAAACTGGATGGAACGCGAAACTTACGATTTATTCGGTGTTGTGTTCGAAGGTCACCCTGACTTGCGCAGGATATTGAATGTGGATGATATGACGGTGTTCCCGATGAGAAAGGAATATCCGCTGGAAGATCCGAACCGTGTTGATAAACGAGATTACTTTTTTGGAAGATAATAGAAGATGAGAACTCATCCTGTATATACTGATAACGATCCGCAAACCGAGTACTCGACCCTGAATTTAGGGCCTACGCACCCGGCAACACATGGTGTGTTCCAAAATGTGCTGACCCTGGATGGCGAGCGCATTGTAAGCGGCATATCAACCATAGGCTATATTCACCGTGCTTTTGAAAAAATAGCCGAACACAGGCCTTTTTACCAGATCACCCCATTAACCGACCGCCTGAACTATTGTTCATCGCCAATCAACAACATGGGGTGGCATATGACGGTTGAAAAGATGTTGGGTATCAAAACCCCAAAGCGTGTCGATTACCTCCGTATAATCATCATGGAGCTTGCCCGTATCACTGACCATATTATTTGTAATGGCGTATTGGGCGTTGATACTGGTGCCTTCACCGGATTTCTCTATATGATGAAATACCGGGAGGATGTGTATGAAATTTATGAGGAGATTTGCGGTTCGCGTCTGACAACCAATATCGGCCGTATAGGTGGTTTCGAGCGCAATTTTAACCATATCGCTTTTGAAAAGATCCGTAAGTTCTTAAAGGAATTTCCCCCTGCCCTGAAAGAATTCGAAGCGCTATTTAACCGCAACCGTATTTTCGTAGATCGCACGAGAGATGTAGCTGCTGTTACTGCTGAAGACGCATTAAACTACAGCTGGAGTGGCCCGTTATTGCGTGCTGCAGGTGTAGATTACGACGTTAGAGCCATGGAACCATATAGCTCTTATGAGGAATTTGAGTTTGAAGTCCCTGTAGGCAGCAATGGTGACGTTTACAACCGTTTCCTGGTTCGTAACGAAGAAATGTGGCAGAGCCTTCGCCTGATCGAGCAGGCTTTGAACAAACTGGAGAAAGAGCCATCGGATATATTCCACGCTGATGTGCCTGAATTCTACCTGCCTCCAAAAGAAGAAGTTTATAATAATATGGAAGCCCTGATTTATCACTTTAAGATTGTGATGGGCGAAATAGATACACCGCATACCGAAGTTTATCATTCAGTAGAGGGCGCTAACGGAGAGTTGGGCTTTTACCTGGTAAACGATGGCGGACGTTCGCCTTACCGTTTGCATTTCCGCAGACCAAGCTTCATCAATTACCAGATGTATGCGCCAATGAGTCGCGGTATGCTGATATCGGATGCGATCATTAACATGAGTAGTTTAAACGTTATAGCCGGAGAATTAGATGCTTAGAGTTGAAGACACTGGCGTTCCGGTTACATTTGCGCCGGAACTGATAAAAAAGTTTGATGAAATAGTAAGCCGTTATCCGAAAGGAAAACAGAAATCAGGCTTACTGCCTATCCTGCATTTGGTACAGGCTGAATACGGCTGGGTAAGTCCCCCTGCTATGGATAAAGTAGCCGAATACCTGGGTATACAGTCTATTGAAGTATATGAAGTAGCTACTTTTTATACCATGTACTTTATGCGTCCTCAAGGAAAATATGTGCTGGAAGTTTGCCGCACAGGACCTTGCGGAATAGTAGGCGCTGAAAAGATAATGGATCATATTGAGGAAAAACTGGGCGTAAAAGAAGGTGAAGTTACCGCTGATGGCTTATTTAGCTGGAGAGGAGTAGAGTGCCTGGCAGCATGCGGCTTTGGACCGGTGTTGCAGATTGGCCCTGAATATACTTTTTATGAAAAACTGACCAATGAATCGGTTGATCAACTGATCGGCGATCTGCGGGCAAAAGCGAATAATTAATGACAGTAACCAAAGCGAGAGTAATATATGGTGATGTGGTCCTGGCGATCGCGTTACTTGCATTTTACTTTCTGACCAAACAATTCACTGAAAATGTGCTGGCGATGAGTTTGATCATATTACTGTTAGTTGGCCGGAGCATTTTCTGGCATATCAACTGGTACAAGGCAACAGGTAAAATATATTAATGCAACCGCAATCAATTAATATGACCAGGACCACCCTGATAGTAGCTGATCTGGTTTTTGTTGTTGTGATGATATTCATCTACAATAACGGCGACCTGCAAAAATACCCGGTGATACTGGCCCCGTTTATTATTACCGCATTTATAACTTGTGTTATACGTCATATTAACTATTATAATATGACCAAAAGAATTTATTAATAGCAATGGGACGCAAATTACTATTAGAACATATAAACGTACCCGGCATCAACACTTTTGATGTATACCGGTCAAAAGGCGGTTATGCTTCTGTTGAAAAGGCCTTAAAAATGGCCCCGAACGATATTGTGGAGGAGGTGAAGAAATCGGGCTTGCGCGGCCGTGGCGGTGCAGGTTTCCCTACCGGGATGAAATGGAGCTTTTTGGCGAAGCCTGAAGGTGTTCCACGTTACCTGGTTTGCAATGCCGACGAATCTGAACCCGGAACTTTTAAGGACCGTTTTTTAATGACCTACATCCCTCACTTATTGATCGAGGGTATGATCGTTTCGAGCTTTGCCTTAGGTGCTAATACATCCTACATCTATGTTCGCGGTGAAATGATGCCACAGATACGCATCCTTGAAAAAGCCATTGCCGAAGCAAAAAACAAAGGATTTCTTGGTAAAAATATATTAGGCAGCGGCTACGATCTGGAACTGTATGTTCAACCAGGTGGCGGCGCTTATATCTGCGGTGAAGAAACTGCTTTGCTGGAGTCACTGGAAGGTAAACGCGGTAACCCGCGCATCAAACCACCATTCCCGGCTATTGCTGGTTTGTATGGCTGCCCTACGGTAGTAAACAACGTTGAATCGATTGCCGCTGTAGTACCTATTATTAATGAAGGTGGCGAAGAATATGCCAAATTAGGTATCGGTCGCAGTACAGGTACTAAACTGATCTCTGCAGGTGGTAACTTAAAAAAACCTGGTGTTTATGAAATTGATCTGGGCCTGCCAGTTGAAGAGTTTTTGTACTCAGATGAATATTGCGGTGGTATAGCCAATGGCAAACGACTGAAAGCAGTGGTTGCGGGTGGTTCATCAGTGCCGATTCTTCCTGCTAACCTGTTCCTGAAGACCGTTAATGGAGATGCCCGCCTGATGAGCTATGAATCATTAGCTGACGGCGGCTTTGTGAGCGGAACGATGATGGGTTCAGGTGGCTTTATCGCTTATGACGAAGATCAATGTATCGTTCGCAATACATGGAACTTTACCCGTTTTTATCACCACGAAAGCTGCGGACAGTGTTCGCCATGCCGTGAGGGTACAGGCTGGATGGAAAAAGTGTTGCGCCGTTTAGAATACGGTCACGGTAAAATGAGCGACATGGACCTATTAGTAGATGTATCGAAGAAGATAGAAGGTAATACCATTTGTCCGCTGGGTGATGCCGCAGCATGGCCGGTGGCTAGCGCTATCCGTCACTTCCGTGATGAGTTTGAATGGCATGTGACCAATCCGGGCGAAGCAACAAAAGGAAATTTTGGATTGGCGCATTATGCTGATCCGCTGCCAAAAGTAGAATCAAAAGTGGCGTAAGCCCTTTACATATTTTGACTTACTATAATGTCAGATAAATTAAAAGTAACGATAGACGGTATTCCCGTTGAAGTGGACCCGGGAACAACCATCCTGAATGCTGCAAGGCAGATAGGTGGTGATATTGTTCCGCCGGCAATGTGTTATTACTCTAAATTACAGGGTAGTGGCGGTAAATGCCGCACCTGTTTGGTAAAAGTGAGCAAAGGATCTGAAAAAGATCCTCGCCCTATGCCTAAACTGGTAGCATCGTGCCGTACTACAGTGATGGATGGAATGGAAGTGCAAAACATTACTTCGCCCGAAGTAATAGAAGCACGCAAGGGAGTAGTAGAAATGTTATTGATCAACCACCCGCTGGATTGCCCTATTTGCGACCAGGCCGGTGAGTGCGATCTGCAAAATTTAGGCTTTGAGCATGGTGCAGCTAAAACCCGTTATGAGTTTGACCGCCGTACTTTCCACAAAATAGATATTGGCGACAAGATACAACTGCACATGACCCGTTGTATCCTGTGCTACCGTTGCGTGTTTACTGCTGATCAGATCACTGATCACCGTATTCACGGTATTTTGAACCGAGGCGATCATTCGGAAATATCTACTTACATCCAGGCTGCTGTTGATAATGATTTCTCAGGAAACGTGATCGATGTTTGCCCGGTAGGTGCATTAACTGATAAGACTTTCCGTTTCCGCAACCGTGTTTGGTTTACCAAACCTGTTGAAGCGCACCGCGATTGCGATCATGAAAAATGCAATGGCAAAGTTACCCTGTGGTACAAAGGCGAAGATGTGTTGCGCGTAACTGCACGTAAAGATGTATATGGTGAAGTGGAAGAGTTTATCTGCAATACCTGCCGTTTCGATAAAAAGAAAACAAGTGATTGGGTGATCGAAGGTCCGCGCAAAGTGTCGAATCAATCGGTAATCAGCGCAAATCACTATGATACTATGCACCCGCTGCCGGTGGTAAAAACCAACCCGGTATTGATGGAAGCTAACAAAGAACAATTTGAACGGGAGACACGACTATAATGGATACTACAGGTTTAATAGTAAGTTTAGTACTGATCGTGGTTATATTCCTGATCAGTTTGGTGGTTGCCATGTATTCAACTTATGCTGAACGTAAGCTTGCTGCTTTCTTTCAGGACAGGGTTGGTCCTAACCGTGCAGGCCCGTTTGGTATTTTGCAGCCTTTGGCCGATGGTGCCAAGATGTTCCTGAAGGAAGAGATTATCCCAACCAACTCGAGCAAGTTCCTGTTCATTGTTGGCCCTTCACTAGCTATCATGACAGCTTGTATCGGTTCGGCTGTTATTCCATGGGGACAACAGATACAAATTGGCTCGAGGTTATACGATCTGCAGGTAACCGACATCAACGTTGGCTTATTATACATATTTGGCGTAGTATCGCTTGGTGTATATGGTATCATGATCGGTGGCTGGGCATCAAACAATAAATACTCATTATTGGGTGCTATCCGCGCTGCATCACAAAATATCAGCTACGAAATTGCGATGGGTTTATCCATCATCGCATTACTGATGGTTACCAATACCTTAAGCCTGAAAGAAATCGCTGCACAACAACATGGCTGGCATTGGAATATACTTTATCAGCCAATTGGTTTTCTCCTGTTCATCGTATGTGCATTTGCCGAAACAAACCGTTCGCCATTTGATTTACCTGAATGCGAAACCGAGCTGGTAGGTGGTTATCATACTGAATACTCATCCATGAAACTGGGGTTCTACCTGTTTGCCGAGTATATCAATATGTTCGTATCATCGGCTGTGATGGTTACCTTATATTGGGGAAGCTATAACTATCCGGGTATGGATTGGGTAGCTGCACACTTGGGTACGGTAGGTGCTCCTTTGGTTGGTACAGTGGTTATATTCGCGAAAATATTTTTGTTCATCTTCTTCTTTATGTGGGTACGCTGGACCATCCCGCGCTTCCGCTACGACCAGTTGATGGACCTTGGCTGGAAAGGCTTAATTCCGCTTGCCATAGCCAATATTATTGTAACAGGACTTTGGATTACATTTTATAAATAACCGGAGAACGAGATTAAATGGAATCATTAAGTAATAAAAGAAAGGTAATTGAATCAAAGCCGCTCAACTTTTGGGAGCGTATCTACCTGCCCGCGATTGCCAAAGGCTTAACAATTACACTGAAACACTTCTTGTTTAAGAAGGATGTCACTGTGCGTTATCCTGAGCAGAAACGCGAGTTTTCTGAAAACTTCCGTGGCATGCACTCACTGAAACGCGACGAGAATGGTAAAGAACGTTGTACCGCATGCGGACTTTGTGCATTGTCATGCCCGGCAGAAGCGATCACTATGATATCTGCGGAGCGCAAACCAGGTGAAGAGAACCTGTACCGCGAGGAAAAATATGCTGCGGTATACGAAATAAATATGTTACGCTGTATTTTCTGCGGTCTTTGCGAAGAGGCTTGCCCTAAGGAAGCAATTTATTTGGATGGAGACATTGTCCCTGCCGACTACCTGCGTAAGGATTTTATTTACGGCAAAGACAAATTAGTGGAGGCGCCCTTAAATCAATAAAAGAAGTTTATAACTTTGCCTCGCTTTTCGGGGCAAGGTTATATTGTAAAAAATAAAAATGAGTATATTTTACTTTATCGCATTTTTGTCCATACTGTTCGCAGTACTGGTTATCTCTGCAAAAAACCCGGTGCACAGTATACTTTACCTTGTACTAACTTTTTTCACTTTTACCATTCAATATATCTTGCTGAATGCCCAATTTTTGGCAATCGTAAACTTTATCGTCTACATGGGGGCCATCCTGGTGCTATTCCTTTACACGCTGATGCTTATCAACCTGAATAAGGATTCAGAACCCGTGAAAACCAATTTGGTAAAGATAGCAGCAGTATTAGGAGGAGGCTGTTTACTGGTGGTTGTGGTCGCAGCGCTGAAAGTAATAGGCGCTTCTGATCCCGTATTGTTTAGGGATCCTAACCTGGGTTTGGTAAAAAACCTCGGCAAAGTATTGTTCAACGAATTTTTATTACCATTTGAAGTATCGTCACTGCTGTTGCTATCGGCAATGGTAGGTGCGGTATTGCTTGCTACTAAAGACCCAAAAACTGCATAATGGAAAGCTTTTTTAAAACTGCACAAACCGTACCGCTTAATCACTATATTCTGTTAAGCGCAATCATATTTTCTATCGGAGTTATTGGTGTACTGATCCGTCGTAACGCGATCGTGATCTTTATGTCGATCGAGTTGATGCTTAACTCTGTAAACCTATTGCTCACTGCTTTTTCGGTTTATCGCGGTGATGCTACCGGTCAGGTATTTGTATTTTTTATTATGGCATTGGCTGCTGCCGAAGTAGCTGTGGGCCTGGCAATTATTGTGATGATCTACCGAAATACCAATTCGATAGACATCAATGTGCTGAACAGATTGAAATGGTAACGGATTTCGGAAAGCGTCCGCTAGCTAACGGATCGATCTCGGAATTAGAATTTAAATAGATAGACGTAAAACGTCTTACGTACAACTTAAACATGGATAAATACATCTGGCTTATTCCTTTATTACCTTTAGCCGGTTTCCTCATTAACGGTATCGGCCGCAACACTTTCTCAAAAGGTGTTATAGGTTTTATCGGCAGCTTAGTTATTCTGGTCTCTTTTGGTTTGAGCGTAGCTGCATTCCTGCAGGTAAAATCATCGGGCCCGATCAATGTAACCGTATTTGATTGGTTTAGCGTTAATGCATTCAAAGTGCAGTTCGCATTTTTGATTGACCAGTTGAGCGCGTTAATGTTACTGATCATAACCGGGGTAGGCTTCCTTATCCATTTATACTCTGTAGGGTATATGCACCATGATGAAGGTTTTGGTAAGTTTTTCTCTTACTTAAACCTGTTCGTGTTCTTTATGTTATTGCTGGTTTTAGGCTCTAATTACCTGGTAATGTTCATCGGTTGGGAAGGTGTAGGTTTATGCTCATACCTGCTTATCGGTTTTTGGTATACCAATCCAGATTATGCGGATGCAGCTAAAAAAGCTTTCATCATGAACCGTATCGGTGACCTTGGTTTCATCATCGGTTTGTTCCTGTTGATATCTTATTTCGGGAGCATTACCTTTTCGGATATATTTCCAAAGGCTATTCACATGAGCCCGAATGAAGTGCCATTTACCCTGATCACTATCCTGCTGTTTGTAGGTGCGGTTGGCAAATCGGCCCAGATACCATTATTTACATGGTTGCCGGATGCTATGGCTGGCCCAACCCCGGTTTCAGCCTTGATACACGCGGCAACCATGGTTACTGCAGGTGTTTATATGGTGGCAAGGTCAAACGCTTTATTCTCTATGTCGCCTATCACCATGAATATTATTGCAGTGATCGGCTTGGCTACAGCTGTATTAGCGGCATTAGTTGCTCTTTCACAAACAGATATTAAAAAGGTACTCGCTTATTCAACAGTATCGCAGTTGGGTTATATGTTCTTGGGCTTAGGCGTAGGTGCTTACACTGGCGCTTTCTTCCACGTTTTAACTCATGCATTCTTCAAGGCATTATTATTCCTTGGTGCTGGTTCTGTAATCCACGCGATGAGCAATGAGCAGGATATGCGCATGATGGGCGGACTGAAAAGCAAATTGCCAATTACCTATTGGACAATGCTGATGGGCACGATTGCCATAGCAGGTATATTTCCGTTTGCCGGTTTCTTCTCAAAGGACGAAATATTAGGTGCGGCTTTTGAGCACAGCACCACTATGTGGGTGATAGGCGCTATAACGGCAATGTTCACTTCGTTCTATATGTTCCGGATGCTGTACCTGACTTTCTTTGGTAAGTTCCGCGGTACGGCTGAACAGGAGCACCATCTGCACGAGTCGCCAAGAACAATGACTATACCGCTGATCGTACTGGCTGTATTATCTGTAGTTGGCGGATTTATGAATATTCCTGCGGTGTTAGGCGGTAATCACTGGCTCGCAGATTTCCTGGCGCCTGTGTTTGCGCCATCAGCATCAGTATTGGAACACAAAGAGGCAGTTGCTTCCACAGAATATGCATTAATGGCGGCATCTGTTGCTCTTGCCCTGACCGCATTAGCATATGCCTATGTAAGATATGTTAAGAATGCACATGTACCAGCTGCTGATACCGAAGAACGTCCGGGACCAGTGAGCTTGTCGTATCACAAATTCTATATTGATGAGATATACGATTGGCTCATTCGTAAGCCGCTCGATGCATTATCAGTATTCTTCTACAAAGTGGTTGATCTGTTGGCAATTGATGGCCTTATAAACGGTCTGGGTAAGTTGACTGTAAAGTCGAGCAAAGGTTTGCGCCTTTTACAGTCGGGTAATGTGGGCTTCTACATCTTTATGATGGTAGCGGGCATTATTGCCATATTGATATTTAGTTTGGTTAAGATATAACAATAAGTATAAGAAATGACAGTTAGTATTTTACTTTTTTTGCCAATTGTTGCAGCACTTGTTGTTCTATTATTTAAAGGCGAGGTAGCTAAATATGTTGCTTTTGCCTTTTCTGTAGCCGAGCTGGCAGTTGCAGGATATTTCTTAAGCCAATTTGTCCCGGACGGTACTATACAGTTCGGTGTTAACTCCATGTGGATGCCAAGAATAGGTGTATGGTTTAATGCAGGTATAGATGGCATCAGTATGATCATGGTTATATTGAGCACCCTGCTTGTACCGTTGATCATCCTTACCACTTTCAAACACCAGTATAAGAGTATATTTTATGCTTTGATCCTGTTTATGCAGGCAGGTATGTTAGTAGTATTTACCGCGCTCGACGGATTTTTATTCTACGTTGGCTGGGAAGCAGCGCTGATCCCGATCTACTTTATATGTGCTATGTGGGGAGGGGAAAACCGCATCCGTGTCAACATTAAGTTCTTTATCTATACATTCGCGGGTTCATTGTGTATGCTGTTGGGTATCATCTACCTGTATATGCAAACGCCGTCAAAATTGTATGATCTCCATGCATTTTACGATCTTAACCTGGACCCTCATCAGCAAAGCTGGATATTCTGGGCATTCTTCCTGGCATTTGCTATTAAGATGCCGATATTCCCTTTCCATACCTGGCAGCCGGATACTTACACCGAAGCACCATCAGCAGGTACAATGATGTTATCAGGTATCATGCTGAAAATGGGTATTTATGGCGTTATCCGCTGGTTAATTCCTATTGCTCCGCTTGGCGTTCAGCAATGGGGTACGATGGCATTGATTCTCTCTGTAATTGGTATTGTTTACGCTTCAGTTATTGCCTTTAAACAAAAAGATGGTAAGCGACTGGTGGCCTATTCATCCATTGCTCACGTCGGCCTGATAGCTGCGGGCCTATTTACATTTATGCGCTCTGACGGTTCATTTATATGGACGGCATCAGGAATACAGGGTGCGATGATACAAATGTTGAATCACGGTATCAACGTAGTAGGCTTATTCTTTGTATGGGACATCATTAGCCGCCGCCTGAATACGCGCGAGATAAGTGAAATGGGTGGTATTGCTAAAGTAGCGCCTAAGTTTGCTATTGCATTCCTGATTGTGACTTTAGGTACCGTCGCTTTGCCGCTTACGAACGGATTTATCGGTGAGTTCATGTTACTGAACAGTGTGTTCCAGTATAATATATGGATAGCAGCTGTTGCCGGTTTAACTATGATATTCGGCGCAGTTTATATGCTAAGAATGTATAAGGGCGTAATGCAGGGTGAAACCAATGCACTAACGGCAACATTTACAGATATCAGCGGATCAGAAGTTTTCGTATTTGTTATTATATGCGCTCTGATCATTGCAATAGGGGTATATCCGCAACCTGTATTGCATTTGTCTGAGGCCAGCGTGAACAAATTAATACATTTAGTACAAGGCAAACTGATGCCGGTAAGACCACTATAAGATTTTAGAGAATGAACACCTTAATAATATTATCTGTTTTACCTATAGTGCTTTTGTATCTGGGCTTATATAAAGCTAAGGGAGCTTTATTGCCGGTTACTATTATCGGTTTGCTGGCTGCATTAACAACATCAGTAATGCAATGGGGGAAAGGCCTTCAGCCGATTTATCATGGCATGATGCTGTTTGATAACTTTTCAATAGCATTTTCAGTAATTACTATTGCTTCAACCATACTGATACTGTTACTTTCAAAAGAATATTTTGAGAAGATAAGCACACATGTTGCTGAGTATTATGCGATCATTCTTTTCTCGCTGGCGGGAATCATTGTAATGCTTTCTTACAATAATTTAACGATGCTGTTTATTGGCATCGAAATTATGTCCGTGAGCTTGTATATCCTGGCGGGTATTAAAAAGAGCGATTTTGCTTCAAACGAAGCATCATTAAAATACTTCCTGATGGGAGCATTCTCAACGGGCTTTTTGTTATTCGGTATCACAATGATCTATGGCGCAACAGGTTCATTTAACTTGCAGGCCATCCGTGATTGGGTAGTGACCCACCCTAAAGGAATCGATCCGTTATTGGGCACCGGCATCATGCTGATTATTGTGGGGCTTTGCTTTAAAGTGGGTGCAGCACCGTTCCATTTCTGGACACCGGATGTTTACGAGGGTTCGCCAACGCTCATCACCGCTTTCATGTCCACAGTTGTAAAGACAGCAGGTTTTGCTGCATTCTTGCGCCTGTTTTCAGTGTGCTTTGCGCCAATGTCCGAATTCTGGGTGCCGGCATTACTTATCATTACTATTATTACCTTATTCATAGGAAATATAACGGCACTGTATCAGCAAAGCTTCAAGCGCATGCTGGCGTTCTCGAGTATATCGCACGCAGGATATTTATTGTTTGCCATCGTCGCACTTGGGGCAAGTTCAGCCAACTCGGTGTTTATGTATTCTACGGCATATTCTATCGCCTCAATCATCGCATTTGGAGCATTGATACTGGTACACCAACATGCAGGCAGCGATAACTTTGATTCATTCAACGGTCTGGCAAAAAGGAATCCATTCCTGGCGCTGGTGCTGACCATCTCTATGCTATCACTGGCGGGCATTCCGCTTACTGCGGGCTTTATAGGTAAGTTCTTTGTGTTTTCCGGGGCATTAGAACAGTACCATACCACACTGGTTATCCTGGCTGTGATCAATGCGATCATCAGCATATTCTATTATTTCAGGGTGATCATTGCTATGTATTTCCGCAGCAGCGAGCGCGAAGAGCTAACTGTGCCCGGCTACTTCAATTTTGTTTTGGGGTTAGCTGCTTTCGTAACCATCGTTATAGGTGTTTACCCGGCTTTTATTTCAAACCTCATTTAATCCGTAATCAGGATACTATTAATTGATTTTATATTAGTAGTTTTACGGTGATAGTGAATGGAACAATTCTGGGAACACCTTCAAAATTTAACAGACGCTCAATCCATTATAAGCAAGGGAGGCTTTTATCTCTTGCTTGTTGTTATTTTTGCCGAAACGGGTTTGTTTTTCGGCTTTTTTTTACCCGGCGATTATTTACTGGTTTTAGCAGGATTGCTATGTGCTACAAACATACTTGATGTAAGTATCGTTGTATTGCTGTTGTCGTTGATGGCCGCAGGTATTTTGGGTAATTTTGCAGGCTACTGGTTTGGCTACCGGACCGGTCCGATGCTCTTTAAACGCAACGAATCCTTGTTTTTCAAGAAGCGTTATGTAGCCATGGCCGAAGAGTTTTACGCCAAGTATGGAGGGATGGCGCTGGTTTTAGGTAGATTTTTCCCTATAATTAGAACTTTTGCTCCTATCTTTGCCGGTGTGGTTAAGGTGAATTTCAGAAAGTTCACCATATTCAACATTATTGGAAGCGTACTGTGGGTATGCACTTTAACTTTAATAGGATATTTTTTAGGAAAGAAGTATCCTGATGAAATTAAGTACTACCTCAAATACGTGATATTGGGATTAATTGTAATAACATCTATTCCGTTGCTGATCGCTTATGTGAAGAGAGCTTTTAAAGCGGACAGCACAGAATAGAATTTTCTAACTATATAATATATAATGAGTACACAGCACCCTTGGCACCAGGTTTCACCAGGCGATAACATGCCTGAGATAGTGAATGCTATAATTGAAATACCAAAAGGCTCAAAAGCCAAATACGAAATAGATAAAGAATCTGGATTGTTGAAATTGGATCGTGTTCTTTTCTCATCGGTAATGTATCCTGCAAATTATGGTTTTATTCCGCAAACTTATTGCGATGATCATGACCCGCTGGATATTCTGGTACTATGCTCTGTTGATGTGTTTCCAATGTCAATTATTGAGGCTAAAGTAGTGGGAGTGATGCACATGGTGGATAATGGTGAGCAGGATGACAAGATCATCGCGGTAGCAAAAAATGATATGTCGGTAAATTATATCAACGACCTGAACGAATTGCCTCCGCATGCTATGAAAGAGATTGTCCGCTTTTTTCAGGATTATAAAAAGCTGGAAGGCAAGAACGTAACCATCGAGCATCTTTTAGGTGTGCGTTACGCTCATAAAGTAATAACCGAAAGTCTGGAACTGTATAAGTCCACTTTTCCGTCGTACCAATAATTGATTAATGGACCCTGCAGGAATAACTGTTAATTATTTTTACCTTTTTCTTACAGGCGTGCTGGTGCTGCTCAACGGCTTTTTCACGGCTGCTGAGTTTGCTTTGGTTCGCGTACGCGGCTCACAGATAGAACTGAAAGTAAAGACCGGCAGCAGGGTAGCCAAGATCACACGCAGCATTATGGCCAACCTTGATGGTTACCTGGCTGCAACACAATTAGGTATTACTATCGCCTCACTTGGTTTGGGTGTGTTTGGTGAGGAGGTTTTTACGGACATTATGCTTGTTGCGTTCAAATCATTTGGCGTGGTTATTACCTCAGGCTTTGTTATTACGCTTAGCCGTGTCATCGCTTTCATTCTTATTACCTTTCTCAGCATTGTATTCGGCGAACTTGCTCCTAAAAACATCGCTATCCAGCGCTCTGTACGTACAGCACTGGCAGTATCGACACCTTTACGCTTGTTCTTTGTTGTTTTCAGGCCTGTCATTTGGGTATTGAATAGATTTGCAGGAGTTATATTGAAAATGCTTGGAATTAAAGCGTTTGAAGGTGAAGCCCATCACAGTTCTGAAGAACTACAACTGCTTTTAGATCAGGGCAAGGAAACCGGAGCACTCGATTCAACAGAGCATGAACTGATACAAAACGTGTTCGACTTCAATGAACGCGTTGTGAAGAATATTATGGTACCGCGTACCAAAATATTCGGTATTGAGATCGACACTGATCCGAATGAAGTGATAGACGAAGTGATAGCTGAAGGCTACTCTCGTGTACCGGTATATGAGGAAATCATTGATAAAATTGTGGGTATCGTTCATGCAAAAGACATCCTGCCATTGGTTGCCCGTAAAGTTAGCTTTGAACTAAAGGATATTATTCGTAAACCATACTTTGTGCCGGAAACCAAGAAGATCAACGATCTGATGGCGGAAATGAAGCTGAAACGCATACAGATAGCCATTGTGCTGGATGAGTTTGGCGGTACGGCAGGGATGGTGACCCTGGAGGATATTGTTGAAGAGTTGGTTGGAGACATACAGGACGAGTACGATGAGGAAAAGCCAATTGTAGAAAAGGTTAACGACAGCGAATTTATAGTGAATGCACTTGCTCCAATCTATGATGTAAACAGCCACCTACCGCATGATCTGCCGGAGGACGGTGACTACGATACGGTTTCAGGCTGGTTGGGTGATATATTTGGTAAAATACCTGACGTGGGTGAACAAAAAGAGGCGAACGGGTATAATATTACAGTATTGAAAAAATCCGACCAGAATATTGAATCGGTAAAACTTGAATTACTGCTCAACGCCGAGGATACTGTCGACCTGCATTAAACCACCCGGAAATGCAACTCTTTTACACACCGGATATTGACGCTGCATCCATCACTTATCAGCTAAACGAAGAGGAAAGCAAGCATTGTGTACGTGTACTACGGCTACAAACTGGTGATAAGATACAACTCATAGACGGGAAGGGAAATTTCTATACGGCAGCTATTGCCGATCCTCACCCAAAGCGAACTTCATTACAAATTATATCTGTACAAAAGGATTTTCACAAGCGGAACCATTATTTGCATATTGCCATTGCTCCGACAAAAAATATTGAGCGCCTGGAATGGTTCCTCGAGAAAGGAACTGAAATAGGGATTGACGAGATATCGCTCATCATTTGTCAGCGTTCGGAACGAAAAGAAACTAAAACAGAGCGCCTGGATAAAATCATTACTTCCGCTATAAAGCAATCTATTAAAGCATGGCATCCCGTTTTGAACGAGCCTATTGCCCTAAATAAGCTGATTACAACACCGTTTGACGGCCAAAAATTTATTGCCCATTGCGAAGAAGGCGATCGCCTTAGATTAAAGCATGAGCTAAAACCCTTTGGACGATATCTTATACTAATAGGCCCCGAAGGCGACTTTACACCAAAAGAGATAGATGATGCGTTAAATAATGGATTTAAAGCGATAACTTTAGGAGAAAGTCGTTTAAGAACGGAGACTGCTGCACTGGAAGCATGTTTCGAGGTGAACTTTTTGAACAGGGTATGAAAGCATTTTCATTTTTGGCTATAGTTGTATTATTAAGCTTAAGTAGCTTCAATAATCCGCCGACTTATAAAATGGCTAAGCTTAAATATAACGGCGGGGGGGATTGGTATGGAGATAGGTCTGCACTGCCCAACCTCATCAAATTTTGTAATGAAAATCTAAAGACTAATTTTCAACCAGAAGATGAGGTAGTTGAAGTGGGTAGTGCTGAGATATTCAATTATCCCTTCATTTTTATGACAGGCCACGGCAACGTAATCTTCTCCGACCAGGAAGCGCAAAATCTTCGTAAATATCTTACTGGCGGTGGGTTCTTGCATATCTGCGATAATTATGGGCTGGATAAGTTTATCCGTCCGCAAATGAAGAAGGTTTTCCCTGAGCTGGATTTTGTGGAATTGCCGCTTAACTATCCTATCTATCATCAGAAATATGATTTCCCAAGCGGCTTACCCAAAGTGCACGAGCATGATGGTGGCAGAGCTCAAGGGTTTGGACTGATATACAAAGGCCGTCTGGTATGCTTTTATGATTATGAGTGCGATCTGGGCAACGGCTGGGAAGACTTTGGCACATACACCGGCGATACCCAGGAAACCCGCTTAAAAGCACTAAAAATGGGTGCCAACCTGGTGCAATATGCATTGACGCAGTGATTTAGAGATTAGTGATTAGTTGCGGATGGCAGGCTATTAATTGCTCACATGATTATCAAAAAATTTAAGTAGATTATCCCTTTTATAACTAGTCTCTAATCACTAGTTAACTGATCTCTAACACCCATGTACAAACTCAAGATAAACGATAAGTCCGAATATAAAGTTGAAAAGAGCGGCGACAAACTGCTGATTAATAATAAAGAGATTAATGTTGATATTCAGCGATTGAATGAATCGGGTTACCATATTATAAACGACCTGAAATCCTACAATGCTGAAGTAGTAAGTTTCGATCAAGAAGTTAAGACAGCAAAAATAAAGGTCAATGGGAATCTCTATACTGTAACAGCACAGGATCAATTTGATATCCTTTTAGATCAACTGGGTATGAGCGCCATGAACGCTAACAAGGTAAGCGATATCAAAGCGCCTATGCCCGGGCTTGTATTAAAATTGCTTGTTTCTGAAGGTGCTGAAGTAAAGAAAGGAGATAACCTATTTGTACTGGAAGCGATGAAGATGGAAAACATCATCAAATCGCCGGCTGATGTCATTGTTAAATCAATAAAGATTAAACCGGGCGATAAGGTGGAGAAGGGACAAGTTTTGTTGCTGTTTCAATAAAAAATTACGGAGACACGATGCATCGCGTCTCTATTGTTAGCATTTTATATAAACAAAAAAGGTGCACTTCATTTTGAAGTGCACCTTTTTTATTTATGAAGCGACACTAATAATTAGTGCGCTTTAAAGTCTTTTGCTTTTTTCACGCTATAGTGGGGTTTGCCTGATGGGCTAATTTCAGGGGCGCCAACCATTGTCATTGCGCAGCGGAAACCAACTTCGGCACTTGACTCATCCTCGTCCATAAAACGACGGGTAGCAGGGTTTAACCAGTAAGCCAGGTCATTCCATGAACCGCCTTTATAAACTTTTGAATGGTCGTTAACCAAAGTAGTTGTGCCATACAGTGCCATATTCACAGAATCGTTTGCACCACGCATATCCGGGTTGTAAGCTCTGCCTGAGTATTTGATGCCTGTTGGTGCCGCTGCCGCGCCATTGGCTGGAGCCGCACTTGGTTGCCCATTTGCCGGAGCAGCACCTGGCTGACCAGCGGGTTGTTGTTGTGCCTGTTGCATTGCGATCAGATCGGCATACTTCATCTTTTTGCCAGATTTAGCAGGATCTTTGATCGGTTTGCCATATTTATCTTTAGCATACAAGCCTTTAGTAGGATCAGCAAGACGTTTGTTTGTATACTCGTTACCGCGGAATGGGTTAAAGTCTTCAAATTCTTCAAACGAAGTTTGGCGATAAGTATCCTGAACCCATTCGTTCACGTTGCCAGCCATGTTATATAATCCGAAATCGTTTGGAGGGAATGAACGTACAGGAGCTGTAATATCAGCCTTATCGTTCAGGTAACCACCAACACCCATGTTATCACCCAAAGCACGTTTAAAGTTGGCTAATATCAAACCGCGTGTTTTCTTCTTAGGTGAACGCACACCCAGGCCGTTCCATGGGTATATTTTATTTTCGCTGATATTTTCAAACTCAGTGTTGCCGATTAATGACAGCGCGGCATATTCCCACTCAGCTTCTGAAGGCAAACGATAACCTTGTTTCAATATACCATCCTCGATACGTACAGGTCTTGTTGCTTTGCCGGTTGATTTACCATTTGCACCGGCAGCGGGTTTTGCATTAGGGCTTAGGTCTGGCATCATATTTTTACCGTCAATCCCCTGACCTTTATATTGACCGTTCAGATAAATATCAGTGTTGAACGGATCTTTAGTCATAGCCGCCTGAGTTTGAGCACCGCCTTTGCCTTTGCCCTTCGGGCCATTGCCCGATGCTTCCTGCCAGCTTGCCAGTCTATTAGTTTCACGGAGGATATTTTCGTTCATACGGTCAGTTCTCCAAGAGCAATAATCCTGGACCTGGTCCCAGGTTACACCTACTACAGGATAATCCTGGAATGCAGGGTGACGAAGATAATTGTCTACGTAAGGCTCATTATAAGATAATGGTCTGCGCCATACCAGGGTATCGGGCAGTGCATTATAATAAAGTTCATGGTCATCAGAGAAAGTAACGCTTAACCAATGAAGATAATCCAGCCAATCCTGGTTGGATACTTCTGTATCATCCATATAAAATGAAGGAACGGTTACCCTGCGGCGAACGTTGTTATAATCATAGGTAACGTCCTGGTCAGCGCTTCCGCCCATAACAAATGTACCACCTTCAATCGGAACAAGACCAGGCCCTGGAGCAGGATGCACCTGTTTGAATCGTTCATAACCGCCAGTATTCTTATCGTTATAGGTAATGCCGGTTTTTTGCGATTGTGGACGCTTACTGCAGCTGCTTAACAAGGCTCCAATACCCATCAGCAATAAAGCAGTTCTCGTAAAAAGTATTTTCATATTTTTACTATTTTGTATTAAGTGGTAAATCTAAAAAATTATATTAATTATTAATGTAACTAAAATCAGTTGCGGCGCATTATCAAAACGGAATGAACCTTTATGCCACTTTAAACGTAAAAATTCGCATTGAGTTACACAAATCTATTTTTTTTGCTTTAGATTGTAAATGTTCACCCCTTTGTTCTGATTATATTTTCAGGTAAAGCTATTGAGATGCTGTACGGAGTTTTAACACTAAATTATAAAATAATAAGCTATATTGCACCAAATGAATTTTTTCTGCTTACAAATAAAAAAAGTTTTCTTTTTTGCACTGTTTTTGCTGCCGTCCTTATCATTTGCACAAATAATAAATAATAGCAACAACGGTGTAAATAGCAATGGCAGTAATCAAGCCACAGCTATACAGACTGCTGTACCGTTTCTGCTGATAACTCCCGACTCACGCTCGGGTGCGATGGGCGAAGCCGGGGTTGCGTTATCACCTGATGCAAACTCTACCTTTTGGAATCCGGCAAAACTTGCTTTTATTGAAGCTCCAGATAATATATCTGTTAATTATAGTCCATGGCTCAGGTCGCTTATTCCTGACGTAACTCTTTCTTATTTAGGCTATGCCCATAAATTGGATGAGCGTAACACCATAGGTGCATCAATACGCTATTTTAATGTTGGTACGATTCAGGCCTATGATAATTTGCAAAACTTTCAGGGTAATTTTATATCCAGCGAATATTCACTCGATGCTTCATTTGCACGTACGTTTGGCGAAGAGTTTTCACTTGGGCTGACAGCTAGATATATCCGTTCTAACCTGTCAAACGGGTACTCCGCATCTGGAGTAACGGCAAAACCCGGTAATGCGTTGGCAGCTGACGTGTCCGCGTACTATAAGACTCAGGCGCAGCAGTTTGGCAAAGATGCTACATTCTCATTTGGACTTAATATTTCTAACATAGGTACCAAAATCAGTTACTCTAATGACGGCACTAAGTACTTTTTGCCTACGAACCTGAAAATAGGTATTGCAGACATGGTCAATCTTGATGATGTTAATTCATTTACGTTTGCATTTGATATTAACAAACTACTGGTGCCAACAAAACCTAATAGTGATGTTTCGGTACCGTCGGGACTTTTTGGCTCATTTACAGATGCTTCCTTTACAGAGGAAATGCAGGAGCTAAGCTTTTCGCCGGGTGTTGAATATTGGTATAATAAACTATTCGCTTTAAGAGCCGGCTATCTCTATCAGAATCCAAACAAAGGTGGTTTACATTACTTAACTTTGGGAACCGGATTTAAATATCAGGAGTTTGCTTTTGATTTTTCATACATAGCAGCCAGTCAGCAAAGCAGCCCCTTGGCAAACACTTTAAGATTTACTTTATCGGCTAATTTCGGATCGACCACCAAACAGTAAATGGCTAAAATAAAGGTAGGTTTCGGCTTTGACGTACATCAGTTAAAAGAAGGCCACCCTTTTGTGCTTGGCGGGGTTAATCTTGAACATCATGCAGGCGCATACGGTCATTCTGATGCAGATGTACTGCTTCATGCTATTTGTGATGCATTGCTCGGGGCGGCTAATTTGCGGGATATCGGGTATCATTTTTCCAACAAGGATGAACGCTGGCGCGGTATAAGCAGCCTGATATTATTACAGGAGGTAGTGCGGTTATTGGCTGAAAAAGGCTGGTCGATCGGCAATATCGATGCCATGGTTTGCCTCGAGGCTCCGAAGATCAATCCACACATCCCCGCTATGAAAAAACATATTGCCAGGGCCGCGGGTATTGATGAAGAAGACATCTCCATAAAAGCCACTACCAATGAACAATTGGGCTTTATCGGCCGCGAAGAAGGCGTGGTTGCTTATGCTGTTTGCTTGATCGAAAAGATTTAATTATTTCGTCACTTTTGCCGCTTTTCCTTTTACACTTACACTGCCTGTCCGTTTTAATACACCCCAACCACTTAGTTCGCCTTTCAACGCTTTTCGAATCGATTTAAATAATACGTAATACATCAATTGGCGCCATATGAAACGTTGAGGAATAATGTATACGAGCTTCTTATAATCCTCGCGCTCCATGCGGAAGGCAATAATGGCTACAAGGAAATCTATCAGTACAAAAGCGACATAATAGATCAATATTTTTCCCGGTTTGTCGCCAAGTAAACCGATGATCATCATCAGGTCAGCTAGTGGCGAGAATAGGGGTAATATGATCTGGAAGATGAGGATATTCGGCATACCCACCATACCAAAGAATTTATACTTTTTGTTGAACAGGGCATCACGATTTTTCCAGAAGCTTTGGATCACGCCAAAACTCCAGCGAAAACGCTGCTTCAGTAAAGCTCCTAGTGTCTCAGGTGCTTCAGTATAGGCAATGGCCTCAGCACAATTTTTAATAATATAGCCTTGTTTCAGGATGCGCATCGTAAGGTCACAATCTTCGGCCAAAGTATCTGAAGTGAAACCGCCTGCTTTTTTAATTGCTTTCTTACGGAATGCACCTATCGCACCCGGAACTACTGTAATACTATTGATCAGGTCAAAGGCACGGCGGTCCATATTTTGGGCCGTGATATACTCAATAGCCTGCCATCTTGTAATAATGTTATTTTCATTGCCAACCTTTACTGTACCTGCTACCGCACCAATCTCGTTGTCGGTAAAATAGGTCATGAGGTGGTAAATGGCGTCATTTTTCAACTGGGTATCCGCATCGATGCAAACCGCATAGTCGTATTGTGAGTGACTGATCCCAAAGTTCAACGCAGAAGCTTTGCCGCCATTGGGTTTGGTAAACACTTTTACTACCGGGTGATTGCCATAAGCGTCATTGACAATCTCGTATGTTTTATCCTTTGAGCCATCGTCGACAAAAATGATCTCGAAGTTCGGATAATCAAGCGTCAACAAGCTTTGAATTGTTTTTATAGCAGTAACTTCTTCATTATATGCAGGAACAATAATGCTTACTGGTGGCAGATCTGTAGCTACAGGTTGCTCTGCTTTTTCTTTTTTATCCTCATAATACTGACGAATTGCTAATATGCCGATCAGTAAAATACGGCCCATGGCCAGAAAAATAGCAGTAAGAAACAGGTAAAGAAAAAACCAGTTACCAAAGAAAATTCCCTGGATAAAGATATCATACAAAGTGCCCATTATGCCGCTGTTGGCATCATCCCTTATTGGTGGCATCAGGTCGGCCTTATCTTTATGCAAAACATCAGCGATGGTGGTAAACTTATAACCGTGGCTCTTGAAGAAATGAATGATCTCGGGTAATGCCTTCACGGTTTCCTCCCGGGTATCGCCACCTGCGTCATGCAACAACAACATGGTGCCTGCATCTTTTTGCCTTATTGTACGGGCGACAATACTATCGGCTGTAACGCCGGGTTGCCAGTCCCACGGGTCAATAGATTCACCAATGGTAATATAGCTTTGATTGCGGCTTTCGGCCACTGGGATAACCTCGGCAAGAGTTTGGGGCTCAGCATCCGCATTGAATGGCGGTCTGAACAATATCGTGCTGCGCCCGGTAACCGATTCGATTAGTTTACGGGTTGCATTCAACTCCAGGTTCACCCTTGGAATACCGATAGTGGATATGTCCGGATGGAAGAAAGTATGGTTGCCTATTTCATAGCCTTCTTCAAACTCACGCCTTAATATCGGTATGTTTTTTTCGGCCATCGAGCCTACTACGAAGAAAGCTGCAGGGACGTGTTCCCGTTTTAAAATATCAAGTATCCTCGGCGTAAAATCAGCGTCGGGGCCATCGTCAAAAGTTAATACAATCTTGCCGGGAGCATAGCCATACCGCCTGATCACATATTTTGTAGGCAGTTTAATATATTTCTGGTTGGTAACGGTATAATTAACCGTATCCATGGCTACATCAATTTGCCCTGTGGTCGGCGTAGTAACCAGGTCCAAAACCTCACCCTCGCCCGCATAATCTATCCTGTTATTCAACCCAACTGTTTGCAAGCGTTTGATATCGACGCCGGTTTTTCTTAAGGAATCGATAGACAGGTTTTTCTGAAAGAATGACCACATGCGCGGGTCTTCATATCCCAGGCGCCATAAAGCTACACCACCAGTCGCCCAATCATCCGCCTTACGGATCACATTGAAGTTGGTGGCCGCATCAGTAAAATAAACGGTATGCTCTAAGCTGTCAAGATCGAAGTAAGTATAATTCAGGTTTGCAGAGGATGGGTCAAAAGTGATCTTACTTTTATTTTCCTGTGCAAAAGAAATCGCCTGCTGATAGGTGATCGGCTTGCCAGTGCTGCTTTCGGGCCAGTCGTAGCCTCCGCCCTGAACAGTGAAAATTATTTTTTCACTTGGGATCTTGGCACAAACATTATCCAGAATTTCTTCTGCCCAGTGTTGGTTTGAAAGGTCGCCGGCATTACTATCCTCGGTATGTTCATCAATAGCCATAATGAACAGGTAATCGTTGAAACGGGCTAATTTAGGTAGATCGTACTGCTCATCTTCGGGCCATGCGTTTGTAGTTACGATATAACCTTGCGGGTGGAGTATCTCGTATATTTCTTTCTGGAACTCAATAAAATTTTTCTCGTTCCGGTCTTTAATGTTATCCAGCTCCAGGTTAATACCCTGAAAGTGATATTTTGCCAACTCCTTAGCTATGCTATTGATGAAAGTAATACGCAGTTTCTTGTTTTTAATGATTCTGTAAACATCCTTGCTGTCAAAACCGCCGTGGGTAGCATTATAGTTGATATAGTTGGAAATAGATACCAGGACTGGTTTTTTGTACTTCTTATTCAGGTTAGTAAGGCCGGTATCTATTTTTGCGGTGATGGTGTCCTTGCCTGGAGTAATGGTGAAACCTTCGGTCACCACCATATCTAATCTGCTGATATGATCAACCAGTGAAGTATAAGCCTGCGGTTCCCATGCACGGTAAAATGCCGCGTTTATACGATCTTTGTTATTCGGGTGCTTTAGCTGATGTTTCTTAAGATTTCGCCTTAGAGCTCCAATCTTTTCCGTATCGATCTTAAAGCTTTTAAACTTGGTTGATCTCTTTAACTGTTCTAATTCTTCTTTGGTTAGCTTTTTTGGAGCGGGGTTAAGGTTGGGTAGAATAGGGTATTGTTTGGATGTAACGGTAATTGCCGCGGCCACTACAGCAGCAGCAAGTACAATAAGCAGGAACCGGCTAAGCCATTTAAAACGTGTCCACCTGCCGGGGGTATCAGCTTGAAAAACCTGTTTTTCGGCCATTAAGATCTAATATTCTTAAAAGTATAATCGGTAACTGTGATAAGCGTTTATTTGTCTGATTTAGGTGCTTCAATTTTTGAAAAATCAACCCCGCACTTACAGTTTGTACCACATCCGCTTTTAGCTGTGAGGCTTTTATAAACCAGACGGCCTACGTAAATGATGGCAGCAACAAAAAGTAATATCACTATGATCAATTGAATATTCACGTCACAAATTTAATACATTTCTAATCTATATACGAATATACAACCGTAATAGTATAAGGTTTTACTTTCGCATGAAGGCAATGGTGCCGCCCACCCAATCAAAGTCCTTATTATAGCGAACTCCGATCATTTTCCCTTTGCTCAATCGACCAAGATTGATGGCAAGCGTGGGATTATCCGCCCCATTTGGCCATAGGTAAAGTAAGCGTATTTCAATCTTCACACCGCCATCAGGTGCCTGTAAGGCAGGTTCATAGTTTACCTTTTGCTGCAAAATCCAGTTCTCAGGATCTTTTATTTTGTCGAAATCTTCCTTGGTTACATCAATGATCACACCCTGACCTGCGAACGAGAACAAAGGTTTTAATACATAATTATCGAGATCAGTTGGAATATCTTTTACATCATTCAGAAATTGTGTTTTCGGCACATAATCTCCCTTCAAAAAAGGCATCGTGAATTTACTGATGCGGTAGAACCAGTTAGGATGTGTTATCCATTCCACGTCATGAGGTTTGCGAATGTCTACAACTTTATCGAAAATATCCGGATCGCTTTCTATCTCGTCAAATATTAGGCGGTTGTATATTCTTTTGATTTGTTTCAGCTCGCCGCTGGCTTCATAAAACAACTTGCCATCTTTTTCGATCAGATCACTCAATGATACTACAGGCGTGCCGATAAAGTTTTGGGTGAGGTAAAAGTCGACTGCTGTTTTTTGTTCAGGAGCGTTCACATCCATCAGAACAACTTCTTCAGGCTGGTGCGGACCGATTATTGTTTGTTTAAGCAGATCAAGATATTCTTCTCTTTCCAGTCCATTAAAATAAATAGTCCAGTTATCGGGGATATCGAAGGCATCACGGTAATGATCCCCCTGGTAGACCTGGAAGCCATAAAGCGATGGAAATCCTTGTAATTCTATCAGCTTTGGAACGATTTGCCCGTTCTCATCTTTGCAAACGCCAAAATCAAGTGCGATAAAATGCGGATGGTCGTTTTCATTAGCTACGCGCCATTTTTCGGGGATAGCCCTTTCAGTCAGTTGCTTAAAATCAGACTGAAGGATCACATTGATGATGTCTTCACCTGCGGCTAAAAGTTTGTCGCGAAAATCATCTGTCAGGAAAATTGGTGTTTCTGCTACCCGGAAGGGTACCGTTTCTTTCAAACCATCATTCAGCGCTGTTAAAAAGCGCTCGTACTTTAATGGCGTAAAGTTGTCATTGAATGCTTTTCTGGCTGATGGATCCATATTTTTTTTGGAAACTCTAAATTCTAAAACCTAACCGTCATTGCGAGGAACGAAGCAATCTCTAAACTATACAGATCAAGGAGGAGAGGTTTGTTAAAGAACGTTCAGTAAAAAATTTCTGCTCCATGAATGTCCAATGTAGAGATTGCTTCGTTCCTCGCAATGACGTTTTTACAAAATTACGCCTCCTGCAAGCTCAAAACTGCCTGATCGAGGAAATTCGGAATTACAGTATTCTGCGTATGCATTATTTTATCAGGGTCTTCCAAACGCTCCAGCATCTCGTTGTATTTATCATGCCCGTGTTCACCTATCACTTCGTTTTTCTTTTCTTCTTTTAACAAATGAGCTTGCATACCTATGGCATCAGCCTCTGGATGAAACTGTGTAGAAACGAAATATTCACTGAAGCGGACGGCCATCATGGCACGTGGAAGATCAACATACGGACGCTCTTTTTCTATTGCTAATAACTGCATGCCCAGGTCAACAAAACGTTTCTCATTTGGATGGATCACCTGCCAACTGCGTGAGTCAACTGCATAAAAAGGATCAACAAGGCCATCAAAAATCGGGTCGTTTAAACCGGCATTGGTTTGATGAACCGGCAATACGCCAAATGACAGCGAACGGCGGGTATTGATCTCACCCAATTGATATTTGCGGCACATCAGCTGAAAAGAATGGCATACAAAAAATACATGCTTCTTTTGCGGGTTGTTCGACAGGTTGTGGTCTTCCAACTTATCGATCAGGTTGAAATATACTTTTTCCCAGGACGTACCTTCGGTAATTAATGGATCGCCCGGACCGCCGCTGGAGATATAAATATCAAAATCTTTGTAATCGGGCGCTTCGCATTTGCCGCGCACATCAAATATCTCGTAGCTGAGGTTGACCTGATTTTTTGTTTTATAACGTTTTAAAATATCCTGAAATCCACGCATACCCTCATTGGGTATCCCATCGTACAAATCTAGTATGGCTACTTTTATTTCATTCATCGTTTCATGCTGAGATATGAGACCTGAGATTTGAGATGTGAGACAAAAAGCAATAATGCTAAGTCTTGATGCTCAAATTTCGTATCTCACATCTATTCTATATTCCTTTTAATGTTTGCGAGGTGATATAATCCACCACGTCTGCAAAGTTACTATTTTGCTGGTAAACTGCCAGTTGGCGATCAGCGCCTGTGCCGTGTTCCAGTATTTTGTGTACGTATTGCAGATCATCACGGCAACCTAATTCATCTACTACGTCGTCTACAAAGTCCAGCAGTTCAAGCACTAGCGCTCTGGTATTTACTTCAAGTTCCTTACCAAAGTCGATCATTTTGCCATCAATACCATAGCGTGCAGCACGCCATTTATTCTCGTTGATCAACGCACGGTTATACGTAATAAACGACATATTTTGTTGGCGAAGCTTATACAATTTGGCGCACAATGCCTGGAACAGGGCTGTGAACGCCATCGTCTCATCGATCAGCATCGGGCAGTCGCAAATGCGGAACTCGATGGTCTCAAAAAATGGATGTACACGGATATCCCACCAAATTTTCTTGGCGTTATCGATACAGTTGGTTTTTACCAATAGTTTGATATAGCGATCATATTCCTCGATGCTGCTGAAATAATCAGGAATACCTGTACGTGGAAATTTGTCGAATACTTTAGTCCTGAACGATTTAAAACCAGTATTCCGTCCTTCCCAAAATGGCGAGTTAGTGGATAGCGCATACACGTGCGGCAAAAAGTAACGCACCTGGTTTGCGATATGTATAGCCAGATCGCGCGATTGGATACCCACATGAACATGCAAACCGAAGATCAGGTTTGAACGAGCAGCCTCCTGCATTTCATCCACGATCTCAAAATAGCGGGGATGATCTGTGATCAACTGGTGCTGCCAGTGCGAGAAGGGGTGTGTACCTGCTGCGCCGATGCGTAAACCAAGTTCCCCGGCTAGTTGTGCAACTGTGCCCCGGAGTTTACCGACTTCTGCGCGGGCTTCGCTGGTGTTGCGGCAAATATGCGTTCCTACTTCTACTACAGCCTGATGCATTTCGGCCTTAACCTGGTCCTCGTGTATCTTTTGCGCGCTTTCAACAATTTTTTGCTCGTGCGATTTCAGCTCCCTGCTTACAGGGTCTATCACCATAAATTCTTCTTCAACACCTAAGGTAAACTCGTTCATTTTTTTGTCAATCTTTTTTTGCGTTGTTCCTGATATATTCGCTGGAATATCCTCCGACTTTGGTGTGGGTTAAAAAGTCCTGTAAAATCCAATCTTCGACATCATCACGTTTTACAGTTAATTTATCTCTGTATTTTATACTTTTAATAGTATTTGGCTCGTTGGCTAGTAGCCCCAAAAAATGCCCATCTTTAAATTCATTAACCTGAACCCACATGTGTTCCGAATGACCATCTTCTACAAAATCGGCTTTCACCGCATATCTAAATAATTCATCATCTTTTTCATGGTCACTCATGAAATCAATCAGATACTGTAATTCTTTCTGAGCTTTATCTTTATAAGCCATTAGCGAGGCGTCATCGGCAGAAAGACTAACCACTGTATCTACTGCCTCTTCAGTTTGTTTTTTTCTTTTGAAGAATCGGAACATAATATAATATTACTTTGCTTTGGATTTAGGTGTCGCTTTGGGCTTTGCAGCCACCTTTTTAGCCGCAACTGTTTTTATTGTTCCTTCAGCAGAAATAGCATGATCTATTTTACCGGTTTCAGCTTCTTTTTTGCCAGCTTTCTTCTCAATTTTCTTTTCTGAAGATAACAGATCCTCTTTGGCTGCGCCGGTTTTCACATACTCACCCCAGGTTAAATTGTCCATGCCATCTTTTTGCTTTTTGGCGCGTTCGATGGCATAATCGGCAGCGGTTTCTACAACCCAGTCGAAGTTTTCCTGGCCAACACTGGTCACCTCGGCATCCGGTGCCGGATTGCAGAAATCAATAGCATAAGGTACGCCGTTTCTGATCGCAAACTCAACTGTATTAAAATCGTAACCCAAATATTTATTCAATTTGATCACATACTCTTTTACCTGGTCTAATAATTTCTTCTCAGCAGGAGCTTTACCATGCTCATAACGTAAGTGGTGAGGGTTACGGGGCTCGTACTGCATAATGCGAACATGTTTGCCGCCAATGCAATAGCAACGGAAATAATCTTCAAAAATGATCTCTTCCTGCAGCATCATTACATATTGCTTGGTTTGATCATATTTCGGCCATAGGTCGTCCAAGCTGGTGATCTGGTAAACTTCCTTCCAGCCGCCACCGTCGAACGGTTTCATATAAGCGGGGAACCCAACATAATTAAATATGCCTTCCCAATCCAGCGGGTAAGCCAGGTTGCGGAAGGATTGATCAGTTGTATCATTAGGCAATTCCTTTGATGGCAGGATAACGGTTTTAGGAACCGGCACACCGATCTTGACAGCCAGCGCATTATTGAAAAACTTCTCATCGGCGCTCCACCAGAAAGGATTGTTGATGACCGCAGTACCACAGATGGCAGCATTTTTAAGAGCCGCCCGGTAGAAGGGTACATCCTGCGATATACGGTCGACGATCACCGCATAATCCAATGGTTCCGCTTGCATCACTTTATCGATGCGTACAAACTCTGCTGATATATTTTTTTCTGCCTTCTGGTTGATCCGTTCAACAAAAGCATGGGGGAATGAATTTTCCTGACCGAAAAGAATGCCTATTTTTTTCATGGTATGATTGGTTAAACTCTAATTTCTAAATCCTAAATTCTAAAGAGTCCACCCATTCTCATATCTCACATCCCAAATCTCACATCTATCGAATGGTTGACAGGTAATGCGGGAACATAGCCCGCCACATGGGCCAGTCGTGGTCGCCAATACCGCGAATATCCAGCCAATGATTAATGTTCTTTTGGCGTAAAATGTTTGATAGCCGGTCGTTATCTGCCCTGCAAATGTCATGTTCCGCTGTGCCGAGGATGATGTTCATATTCCATAAATCCGGTTGGTTGCCACCGGGCAGATAGTCGGGCGGATTATTATAAAACACGTCATCGTTATAAAAGCCATCCACAAACTGCTTTACATCAAACGCGCCGCTCATGCTGAACATATGTCCCACTTTATCAGGGTGCTTTAAAGCAAAATTGGCAGCGTGATAGCCCCCAAAACTGCAGCCTGCCGTAGCTACTTTGCCTACGCCGGTTTCGTGCATGGCCCAGGGGGCTAGCTCTTCGTTAAGCATTTTGTCGTAAAAATTATAGTTTCTTGCCCGCTCTGCCGGATGAACGCCTTTGTTGTACCATGTGAGCCAATCAAAGCTGTCGGGACAGTAAATTTTTACCAATCCTTCCTCCACAAACCACCGAACCGACTCGATCAGTCCCTCATCTTTATTTTGAAAATACCTGCCCTGCGAGGTCGGGAAAAGAATAACCGGGTAGCCGTGTGTGCCGAAGATCAGCATCTCCACATCGAGGCCAAGGTTGTGCGAATACCATTTGTGATATTGTTCTGTCAAAGTGTAGCTGCTTTAGTATGTGTAAGTTAATTGCTTTGATTTAAAAAGACAACATTCTGTCAAATTATTCCGTAGATGCCATTTAATAAAGTGATAAAACCTATTTTTGCCACCTTGTAATATTTTGATAGAGATGTATTTGAGTTGGATTGATAACGAAATGACCCTGACAGAGACCAAAATAACCATTGATTCTGACGCTCTGAAAAGAGGGGTTACCATAACATTGCTGCTGCCCGAAGAAGATGAAATAACCGAGCCCCTTAACCTGCTATTGCTAAACGACGGACAGGAAGCAGATAGCCTGAAAATAAAAGAAAGCCTCGAAAATTTATATAACTATGGTGCCATAAAGCCCGTTTTGGTCGCAGCCATTCATGCCGGTGATGACCGTTTGCAGGAGTATGGCACCGCCGGCATTCCCGACTTTAAACAGCGTGGATCAAAAGCAGCGGCTTACACCAAATTTATTGTGACCGAATTATTGCCTGCCATTAAAAAGGAAACAGGCATAACTAGCTTCGATATTACGGCTTTTGCAGGATTCTCTTTAGGCGGATTATCCGCTATGGATATCACCTGGCATTACCCGGAAGTATTTAACAAGGCAGGCGTATTCTCCGGATCATTCTGGTGGAGGAGTAAGGAATTAGGTAAAGGCTATTCAGATAACGACCGCATTATGCACGGTATTATTCGTAATACGGCCAGTAAGCCTGACTTAAAGATTTGGCTGCAGACCGGCACTAAAGACGAATCAGCCGACAGGAACAAAAATGGCATCATCGACTCCATTGATGATACCATCGACCTGATAAAAGAGTTGGAAAATAAAGGCTACACCCGCCCGGCGGATATTCAATACCTCGAGATGGTTGGTGGCGCTCACAACGTGGAGACCTGGGCAGAAGCTATGCCGAAGTTTCTGCTTTGGGCTTTTGGACGGTAATCCGGTAAGTTATTGATATATTGCAGACAGTAACCAAAAACTGTCTATAATGAAATTATCAAAACTATTCATAGCTGCTTTGGCGGCAATCGCCTTTATTATATCATGGTCTGCGGTTCATGCGCAGGAAGGCTATAAATATGTGCCCGAATCCAAAGAACTATACGCTAAGATCGTGCACATGGACAGCGTGTTGTTTAATGCCTACAATAACTGTGATATGGAAACGCAGGGCAAGATATTTTCAGATAATCTGGAGTTTTACCACGACAAAGGCGGCTTATCTACTTCCAAAAAAGATGTGCTGGATGCTATTAAAAGAAATATCTGCGGCAAAGTTACCCGCGTACTCGTGCAGGGAAGCATAGAGGTTTATCCGATAGCGGGTTATGGTGCGGTTGAAATCGGTCTGCACCGGTTTATTAATCACCAGGAAAATAACAATCTCTCTAAACCCGATAAGTTTATTTGTGTGTGGCAGCAAAAAGGTGATACCTGGCAGGTGACGAGGGTGATAAGTTTGCATTAATATCTGAACTCGAATTTGTAGAATTAGCCTGCAGGCGCATGTGTGAATTAGCCCGCCCGGGTGTCCTGATAAACTAATTCGCTTTGTATACACACTGCAGAGACATTTGCTCATTTATTTTAAAACTGTAAATTCGCAGCTTTTACAAACGCACATAATATGAGATCATTAATCATCACATTATCTATTATATTGGCTACTGTTGCAGCTAATGCACAGACTGCTCCTTCTACAACTGCTCCGGCTCAAAGCGCTGACAATAAAGGCGGCATTGTATACATCAATTCGGATACGCTGCTGAGCAAATACGCTTATTATGCGGCTATAAAAGTAAAACTGCAAGCTTTATCTCAAGGCGCACAAACTGAATTGGCTGCTAAGGGACAGGCTTTCCAGAAAGAAGTAGCAGCTTATCAGAAAAGCGCAAACGCTCTGAACCTGGCACAACGTACCGCTACCGAAAAACGCCTGCAAAAGAAACAGCAGGATTTACAGGAACTGAGTCAGAATACCGCTAAACAATTGCAGGACGAGCAGGAAGCTCAAAACAGCAAATTGTATGATAAGCTGGCTGCTTACCTGAAAACATACTGCAAAACCAAAGGCTACAAAATTGTGCTTACCTATTCAAAAGCTAATCCGGCGATGCTGTATGGCGATGAGAGCCTGGATGTTACCAACGATGTGCTTGTTGGATTGAATGACGAGTATAAGAAGGAAAATCCGGTGAAATAGGTTGTACGCGATACGTATTAGTTTGTACGTTTAATGAGTAGAGAAAGAACGTACTACGATACGTCAAACGTACTACGTCTTAAATTCGGGGGAATAATTTTGTCGTGCATTTAACGTTATACGTTTTGATTACCGGATTTGTACGTAAAACGTATTATGTACAGCCTTTCCTCAACCTAACACTTTTATGAAGCACCTTGCCTTGGCAGGGGTGGGTTTCTACTCCATGCTGAATAACACACCCCTGCCCCTCTCAAGAGGCGAATTATTTATTCCTCTTTAACCACCCTTTTCAATGCAACCTTACCACCCTGTTTCACTTCCAGAAAGTATACGCCGTTCAATCCCAGCGGGAAGCTTTTGCTGAATGAGCCGTTTGCTGCTTTTTCGCTCCAGAGCAATTTGCCTTCGCTGTTGGTAAACTTTACTTCGGCAGGGGTTTTGGCAGGCAGACTGAATAGCAGCAAGGTTTTACCTGACGTGAACTCGGGTACCAGGTTCAAATCGCGCAGTTCCAATTCGGCCTTTTCGTTACCGGTTATACTTTTGGTCTTTTCAGGCGATGCATCACTCACCCTGAAACTGGTATGGGTGCTGATGCCGTCGTTGCCGGTATTGGTATAGTCAAACCGTTGCACATTGCGGTGACGGAAGTTCTCTCCCGGCTCATGCATCCGGAAATGGAACTCGCGCATAGGTTCCTCAAGAGCATCGCCAGGATCGCCATCCATTTTGTAATTAAATGTAAAGGTAGAATCGGCACCATCCGGCCTCTTCATTCTGAATTTAAACACATGCTTTGCGCTGTCATTAAAAAAGCGGCGGTTTTCAGTCAGGTCATCATGGTTAAAGAAATGGCGTTTAAAAACAATATCCTTTGAGCCGGGATCGGTTAGCGAGCGCCTTTTAAAAACAATCCGCTGTCTGCCATTGGTTTCGGGGCCGCTCAGGTTGTCAATATCCTTAAGGGCCTGCTTGCGCTCATCAACAGAAAGGTCCTTAATATTTTTGCCGTTAATGGTGGTATCGCCATTGATTATGGTGATGTCCATATTTTTGTCGCCTTGTGCAAAAACTAATAGTGGCAAAGTCATTATGCAGATAATGCTCAGCGCAAATATTAGCTCGAAACCGGGTTTTGTCCAATGGGTTTTCATTGTAATAATTTGTTTTTAAGAGGAAATGAAGCTATCATGAGCAGTTTGATTTTGATTGTAGCTCATGATGGTCATGTGATATTGCTTATATTTAAAGTATCAAAGTTAACAAGCAGTTCTATTTCAAGATGTTAAATCTTTGTTGTGATATGTTAAAAATTGTTAAATGCGACTGATATGAGCGTATTTGAAATATTTTTGTTACCGGGATGAAGAAGAAAAGTATAGGCCTTATAATTGGGTTGATGGGATTTGCACTTTTGGGTGTAATGTCTATGCAGTTTTATTTTTTGCGCCAGTCGTACCAAACGCAGTCTGATCTGTTTGATCGTTCTGTAAATGATGCGCTTAGCAATGTGGTATCCAAACTGGCCAAGCAGGATGCGATCAATTTCCTAAACAAGAAAGCACAGGTGTTTGATAAGCAGCATGATCTGAAGCAAGCAGCTACGCACCGCAGCTTTGTAAAATCGGTTGAAACGAAGTATGACAAAGTGGCTTTTGGTTTTACAAGGCCTGCCAAAAAGAAACTTACCGCGCGCGAAAAAAGATTGAACCTGCTGCGCGACAGCCTGAAGAAAGTGATACTAAGCAATCAACTGGATGAGGAATTTTTAACGATGGCCCAATCGGGTGAGTTGAATCTTCATTTTCGCTATGAGGAATATACCGATGAATTTGGAAACGTTCATCAGCGCATGACTGACCCGAAGATAGTCAGGGTGCCGGTTGGCCCTTCCTTCAAGCGAAAGGCAATGAAACTGCACAAATATGATACTTTGCTGGTAGATTATATTGATCCGCAGTTTGGCAAGCAGGTAATACCAGTGGTACAGCTTAACCCTTTCTGGCAACGTGAGCAGGACCGGAAAAAAAGCGAACGCAGGTTCAAGGAAGTGAAGAAGATGCTGGAGGACGACTCGATACAAAACCTTCAGAAAATCAGCCAGGCAACCAATGTGATTGCCAACCTGGCGGATGAATACCAAAAGTCGAGCGAGCCTTTGGCTAAGCGCCTGAATCAATTCTGGATAGATTCGTTACTGCGCTTTGAGCTGCACAACAAAGGGATTTTCCTGCCTTTTGATTACTCGGTAAGTACATTTAACAGCGACTCATTGCTTTACAGTAATGTTTCCTATGCCGATAGCCGTAATGCAAACCTTGCCCCCGGCAATACCTACCAGGTGCCGATTTTTACTAAAGAGGTGATCAACGACCCGGGCCGGATCAAGGTATCGTTCCCTCAGAAGAACTCACTGATACTGGAAAAAATGACAGCTTCGATGGCCACTTCCGGTGCCTTGCTGCTGGTGCTTATTATTTGCTTTGGTTATACCATTTTCTCTATCCTTCGTCAAAAGAAGATATCTGAAATGAAGATGGACTTTATCAATAACATGACCCACGAGTTCAAAACTCCGGTATCTACCATCATGATCGCCAGCGAAGCACTGAAAGATCAGGAGATAATGGAGGATAAGGGCCGTGTAGCAAGACTGGCGAATATAATTTTTGAAGAGAACCAACGCCTGGGCAACCATATCGAAAGGGTTCTGAATATCGCCCGTATCGAAAAGAATGAGTTCAGGCTCGACATTAAAAAGCTGGATGTGAACGAGATGGTGACCACTGTATTGGATAGCATGTCGCTTAAATTGCAGAAATACCAGGTTGTTGCTAATCTGTACCTGGATGCCCAAAACCCGATGATAGAAGCTGATGAGCTGCATTTTTCGAACGTGTTGTATAACCTGATCGATAATGCCATAAAATACAGTCCGAATGTGCCCGAGATCACCATCAGTACTTTTAATAAAAATGATGAAGTAGTTATCCGGGTTGCTGATAAAGGCATAGGCATGAACCGCGACCAGCAGTCGAAAATATTCGAACAATTCTACCGTATCCCAACAGGTAACCTGCACGATGTGAAGGGCTTTGGCTTAGGCTTAAGCTATGTGAACACGATAGTGAAGAAACTGAACGGAACTATAAGCGTTAAATCTGAAAAGGAAAAAGGCTCTGAGTTTGAGCTGAAATTCCACATATCCTAAAGCATGAAGAGAATATTATTGGTAGAGGACGATCCTAACCTTGGCTTACTTTTACAAGACTACCTGCAGTTGAAAGGTAAATTTGATGTGGTTTTATGTAAAGACGGCGAGGAAGGGCTAAAGGCGTTCACCAAACAAAACTTCGACCTGCTGATACTGGATGTGATGATGCCAAAAAAAGATGGCTTTACGCTGGGTAAAGAGATACGAAAGTTTAACACACAGGTGCCCATTATTTTTGCTACCGCGAAAGGCATGATCGAGGATAAAACGCAGGCATTTAACCTTGGTGGTGATGATTACATTACGAAGCCTTTCAGGATAGAAGAGCTGCTCCTTCGCATCAACGCCCTGTTAAAAAGGGTAAACAACAGCGAAAAGAGCGAAGAAGAGAAACAAACCCATTTTAAAATAGGCCGCTACGATTTCGATTATACTTCGCAAATGATATCGTTTGGTGATACACAGCAGAAACTATCAACCAAAGAGGCAGAACTGCTGCGCCTGCTTTGTCTGCGCAAAAACGAAGTACTTACCCGCGAAGAAGCATTGCTTAACATCTGGCACGATGATAATTACTTCAACGGCCGCAGTATGGATGTTTTTTTGAGTAAGATACGCAAGTATTTGAAGGACGATTCAAATGTAGAGATCATTAACGTGCATGGGCGTGGGTATAAGCTGCTAATCAATTAGGAATTAGCGTTGGCTGACGGATTGCGTATGAACAGGATTCCGAAAATTGTCGCGAAGATTATATAAACGCCGGTAAGTATAACGAGTTGATAAGGCGGATTGGGTATGCTGATCACACCTTTAATGAGTGAAAGTCCGCCGATCGTAAAATGTGACAGGTTGGCAACCACCAACGGCTTAGCATAAATACCACCGATAAAACTTCCTTTAGCCATCCAGTTAAGCATGGCAAACCCGAAATATAATGAGCCCAGCGCTTGCAGGACCAACTGGGGTGTTTTAGTTACCCCTAAACCGATATAATTGGAGATCTCATTTGGGAAAAAGGATAGACTGATGCCAGCTACGGCAAGTAATGCTGCGCTGAAGGTCATGATTAATTTGGTATTCATTTAGTGAAGCAGGCTTTGACGCCCGAATATAGTAATTCCCGCGGAACTTAAATTCTTTCCCTGAAATGAATAATGTTGCCATAATGAAGGTAGTCTGCAAGACTACATCATCAATGTGCACGGGTGCGGATATAATAAGATTTTATCGGTGCCTTAAAATACCCTTTCAGATAATATTGATGCTTTTCGATCTTGCCTTTCAAAAGCATTGTCTCGGTAAACTCTGCGTCAATGTACCCTCTAATTTCCTTCGATGCATTGTAATGCTTGTTGTACAAAAAAAGTTTGCTTGCAGTAACCTTATAAATTACTTTTGATCCAGTGCTTAACTCTGGATAAATAATCTTAGACGTGAAAGTGAATTTCCCTTCTAAAATAAAGACATTGATTTCACTTGCATAGGCCGGTTCTCCGTCAAGAAAACTTAAACCGATTCCACCGGCTTTTCGTTTAGCGTAGCAATATCTGATAGCATAGCCTCCCTGTACATTTGTCCTGCAATGGGCTGTAAAGTACAAATGTGATGTGTCCTTTTTTGTGATTTCTCTGTCTGTGCGTTTATGAAATTTTCCACCGTCATCTTTTATCAGGCCTGCCGGATAGTCCCAATTATTTGCGAATGCAAATGAGTCTTTTGTTGCTCTTTTGAATACTATTGTCTTGGTAATATGTGGTTGAGTAACAGAGCCCTGCCTGTTTAGACAAAAGCATAATAACAAAAGCCAAAAAAGCATGGCAGATTTGACCATGTTCACGTAGGTTTATCAGCCTAAAATAACAAATTCGTGTAACAAATTTGTTAGCCGGATCAGCCAACAAATTCAATATAAAATAAATAGGTTTGTTTATTCTTAATTATTAACTGAACTTATAATGAAAAGGAAACTACTATTTTCCGGCATACTCATGGCCGGAATGGCGGGTTCTGTTTTTGCACAGGAAGCACCTGACGCAGCAGCAGTTCAAAAGATACGCGATGAGGGGCTGAACCATTCAAAAGTAATGGAAACAGCCTTTTATCTTACCGATGTTTCAGGTCCGAGACTTGCAAACTCTCCGGGTTTAAAGCGGGCACAAGACTGGGCCGTAAATCAATTAAAAAGCTGGGGATTAGAAAATGCTAAAAGGGAGCCATGGGGCAAGTTTGGCAAAGGCTGGGAAGTGCAGAAGAATTATGCTGCTATAACGGTTCCTTATTACCATGCTATTATTGCTATTCCCAAAGCATGGACATCGGGCACAAACGGGCCAATAAAAGGGGATGTAGTACTGGTGAAAGCAGACACAGTTACCGACCTGGATCAATACAAAGGAAAACTGGCAGGTAAAATTGTAATATTCGATACCAAAAGCAAGTTGGCAGGTGGCACAAAAGCTGACCTGACCCGCTATACTGATGAAGAGCTGGACAAAATGGCGAAGGCCACGTCGCAGCCAGCCGCTCAGCGCAGGGCACCAGACCGTGCTTCACCTCAAATGACAGCTTTTCAGAGAGCACGTGCTTTGCGTACTGCCATCAGTAATTTCCTGCAGCAGGAAAATGTGGGACTTATCCTAAGCATGGCCCGCGGAACAGATGGTACCGTATTTACTACCAATGGGGCTTCGTATGCTGATACAGCAAAGACTGCCGCACCTGAACTGGAAACAAGCGGCGAAGATTACCTGCGCATTTTGCGACTGGTAAAAGGCGGCCAAAAAGTGGAAATGGAAGCCGATATCAAAACGCAATTCTTTACTGATGACCTGCAAGGGTATGATGTAGTAGCTGAAATACCCGGTACAGATAAAAAACTAAAGGATCAGATCGTGATGGTAGGCGGTCACCTTGATTCATGGCATGCTGCTACCGGGGCTACAGACAACGCAGCAGGCAGCGCCGTAATGATGGAAGCGGTACGCATTTTAAAAGCAATAGGCTTTAAACCAAAACGTACCATCCGCATCGCATTATGGAGTTCAGAAGAGCAGGGCTTATTTGGTTCACGCTACTATGTGCTGAACCACTTTGGCGATCCTAAAACCATGCAACTGAAACCAGAGCAGGCAAAAGTATCGGCATACTACAACCTGGATAATGGTACCGGCAAAATACGCGGCATTTATTTACAGGGCGATTCGCTTGCAGGGGCTGTGTTCAAGCCATGGTTTGAGCCTTTTAAAGATCTTGGCGCAAGCACTATTACCGTTGGCAACACAGGCGGTACAGATCACTTGTCGTTTGCAGCAGTTGGCATCCCGGGCTTTCAGTTTATACAGGATAGCATGGATTACGGTACCCGTACGCACCATAGCAACCAGGATACTTATGACCGCCTGAGCGAGGATGACCTGAAACAGGCAGCTACCATAATTGCGTCGTTTGTGTATAACACAGCTCAGCGCGCGGAAATGATACCGAGGGCAGAACCCCCTAAAGCCCAGAGTACAAACTAGGTTGGATTAATAAATGATTATTTAGAACCTCCGGGATGCCGGAGGTTTTTTATTTTACAAAAACTAAGCAATTAGTTGCTTTTATAACTTAAATTTTGTATTTTTAAATTAACCAATTGTACCAGCAATCTATAACGGTTAAAATAATTATACATCATGGAAATAAAAGAATTAACTCGTGCGGAAGAGCAGATAATGCAAGTGCTTTGGCAGCTTAAAAAGGGTTTTGTAAAGGATGTGATTGATGCCTTGCCCGAGCCTAAGCCAGCATACAATACTGTCTCTACGTTCATCCGTATACTCGAGGCCAAGGGCTTTGCAGACCATACGGCATTCGGCAAGAGCCATGAATATTTCCCTGTCATCAGTAAAGAGCAATACCAGAGTTTTGCTACAGAGAAACTTTTGAGCGGGTATTTTGACAATTCAGTAAAGCACATGTTTTCCTTTTTTGTGAAGAAGGAAAAAATCGACCTGAAAGAAGCTGACGAGATCATGAAACTGATCGAAAAACTCAAAGAAAAATAAAACTATGAACTGGTGGCAATACCTATTGCTGGTAAACCTTTACCTGGTACTATTTTACGGTTTTTACTCTCTGTTACTACGTAAGGAGACCTTTTTCCACCTTAACCGCATTTATCTTGTTTCAACGTCTATTTTCTCCTTTTTTATCCCTGTAATTCATTCCGATTGGGTGAAAAATTTGTTTATTACCCAAAAGGTTGAACATACATTATCTACTTACGGCGCCCCGATATTAATTTATCATTTTAAAAATATAGAAGAACATCATATTACCATCGGTCAGATCTTGATGGTTATTTATGCCATAGGGGCTGCTATTCTGATCACGAGATTTATCTGGCAATTGATATTGCTTAAAAAAATTATAGATGAACCGGAGGAAACAACCGGAGCGTTTTCATTCTTCAGAAGTATTAAGCTTGGAAGAAACCTGGACAATCTGGAAATAATAACTGCCCACGAACAGGCACATGCCAATCAATGGCATACTGTTGATGTGTTGTTGATAGAAGCAGTGGCGATTATTAATTGGTTTAACCCGATTGTATACATTTATCGCCTTGAAATCAAACATATTCACGAATATATTGCTGACAGGCATGCATTAGAAAACGGTATCGACAAAGCCGAATATGCCATGCTGTTGCTTAATCAAACCTTAAAAACACCTCACGAACTGGTAACCCCGTTTTTTAACCACAGCCTGTTAAAACAGCGGATAATTATGCTCCAAAAGAACCGTTCGCGACGTACAGCACTTTTAAAATATGGATTGTCGGCACCTTTATTTGTGCTGATGATGATCTTAGGTTCGGTCACCATCAGTAAAGGTAACGCAGTAGAATTGATCAGGAGTAAAGCCGAGCATTTATTTGAGACAACAGCAGTTGCATTTACCCCGGCTACGGCAGTTAAAAAACATACAAATGTTGTTAGTAATCATGTCAGTAATGAAAAGCCAGTTGTAAAAGATTCTGCTTATGTGTTGAACGATCTCGAGGCTGCACCGGAGCCTACTACCGTTAAACATAATGATGACGCTGCATTTATTACAGTGGAAGAAGAGCCGCAATTTAAAGGGGGAATGACTGCCTTTTACCGTTTCCTGGGCAAGAATATTGAATATCCTCAGGCAATGCTCAACAGAAATATACAGGGTAAAGAACTCATCTCAATGACGGTTGAAACAGACGGATCCCTTTCTGACATAAAAGCGGTAAAGGACCTTGGTTGCGGAGCAGCAAAGGAAGTGATCAGGGTATTAAAGTTATCTCCAAAATGGGAGCCCGGATATCAGAATGGTCAAAAAGTAAGGGTAAAGTATACCATACCCATCAGTTTTAATATCTCGAAAGATCCGGCACCAGATACAGCATCGGAGGTGTTGGTTGAGAAAACTAAAGTTGTAATTCCAGACAAGGTAACCTATGTGGTTCCGCATGATACTATCCGAAATACCGGTACTGTTTTGCTCGGTCTGGATACCAATATGGATCCGCTGTATGTGGTAGACGGGAAAGCTGTTCCTGACCTTAACAATTTAAATCCTAATAACATCGCTTCAATAAGGGTACTTAAACAACAGCCTGCAAAAGAGGTTTATGCCGGTATTTATGGTAAAAAAGCATTACATGGAGTAATAGTTATTCAAACAAAAGATGCCGCCCAAAAGGCCCAGGCTAATCTTAATAAACAATAGCATATATTTCTTATCAATTGGTAGTTAGGTTTTTATAAATGCTTTTTGTTATATTTAATAAACTATTTATAAATTATTGACTAAACAACTGACACCCTTTCACTAAAATTCCCCTTGCTATGAACTGGAAAATCATTTTTCAATTGTCTGTATTCGGGCTGATCATGGCCATTGCTACGGTTTGGCTTATCCCTGAAAAAGTGGAACCCATCTTCTGGCTGTTTATCTTTATTTTCTCCGCTTATATTATTGCCAAAGCAGTTGGCAGAAGGTACTTTTTACACGGCTTTTGTGTGAGTCTTGTAAATTGTATCTGGATCACGGCAGCACATATCATTTTTTACAGTACTTATATAACCAATCATCCCAGCGTTGTCAAAATGTCTTCAGAGCACCCGCTTTTGCCAAATCACCCACGCCTCGCCATGTTGATTATGGGGCCGTTGTTCGGTGTAGGCTTTGGCTTGGTATTAGGCCTTTTTTGTTTTGTAGCGTCGTTTATAGTTAAGAAAAAGGCTACTGCATATTAAATTATTGCACTGATCAGTATAAAGAGCAAGGCTATATTTACGGATATAGCCTTTTTATTTTAAAAGCGTTAAAGTTTGAGTTGTAAACTTTAGAATAAACATTAATTTTGCGCTGTTAACATATTTAAGAAATGAAACCTTTTGTATCAACATCAACTTACGGATTTTTAAACTGGGTGGTAGCTATAGTACTGATGTCTTCCCCATGGCTTTTTGGATTTTCACACGTAGGAGGCGCATCATTCTTTTTACCGGTAATTTTCGGCTGGTTGCAACTGATCATGGCTATTTTCAGCAAGCATAAGTTCGGCTTCATGAATGTGTTCCCTGTTCCTATGCATTGCTTTATCGATGTAGTAGGATCATCTTTTTTGTTAGCATCACCATGGGTATATGGTTTTGCAGACCGCGTATTCTGGCCACAATTGCTTATTGGTGGTTTGATATTCTTCCTGGGTGTATTTACCAAAACATCTCCATTTACTGATGAGCCGCAACATTTATTTAAAGATGGTTTGGCTAACATCAGCGATATTGACGAGCCAATGGCACACGAATAACTATAATTTAACCGACATAAAAAAGGGCAGGTATTTGTACGAATACCTGCCCTTTTTCTATTAGTTATATTGTGATTAACGGTGCATTTTAGGGTTAAAGGCGATCAGATGTTTTACGTCTTTATGTTCAAATGAATTAATATCAAAGCCGTATTCTTCCTTATTTAGTGGCAGCATCATTTTACCTTTAACCAATCTTAAAAACTCAAACAAAGCCCCCTGGCCCGGATGGGCCGATACAGTTGGATGATAATCCTTTTCAATTTTTGTTTTTTCCAGATCTGTAACCAGGCTAAATTGCCAGCATTCCTGATTGTTAAAACCAAATTCGCGCGCGCAATTCTTCAGGTCATATACATACTCCCGTGCTTCAGATTCTATCGTTCTATTCATCGCATTTTAATTATTTCTTTTTAGCGGGTGCAATATCTGTTCTGGATACCGACGACTTGCCTGACTGATAATCTGAAGGCGCTTTTTTGCCAAGCGGATTAGCTGGTTTCTTTTTATCCTTTATCATTTTTCTGTCTTTGCTCATGGTAGTATTGTTAAAAGTTTTTACAGGACTCCGTTTGATGTTGACCGGGTTAAATTTTAAAGAAGTCGGGATAGAAATAAGAAAGGTTTGCTGTAGAAGATTTATGCAGGCCTTTGCGACTAGATTATCAATTTCACGAAAGGTACGCTTTAAATAATGAATAGAAGTACGTCAACCGGAATATATTTTATAGCTACATTCTACATCAGTGCCTTTTCGCAACAAAAAAGGGCAGGCATCTGATGATATCCGCCCTTTCTATACTTGTGGCGATTTGTTTAGAATAACATTTCTTGAGGTGGCGTTACACCTTTTAAACGAAGGTAAACAGTTGCCTGTCCGCGATGGTGTGTTTGGTGCTCGAATGCTTTATTAAATGCAATTTGTTTAGTGATGTCCTTACCGCCTACCTTGGCAATTTCCTGCAATTGAGCTGGGGTGGCATTCTGTAATGCATTTATCACATAATCATAACTATCCATAGCGGCTTTTGTAGTAGCCTCTTTGGTTTGGGCCACAGTTTTTTCAGCTGATTCTTTGCCAAGTGGCCCGGGCTTTCCGGTTACAGCGCCTACCAGGAAATAATTGCCATCGGCCAGGTGCAGCATCTGGCCTGCAAAAGAACGCATTTCGGGTGTGGGTTTAAAACCGTACCCGTCTTCCGGCATAGCATCAAGGTATGCTTTAGTGTAGTTTTTAGCCCGCTGCCAATCGGCGATCATCTGGTCCTTAGTTTGCGCATTGGCACCCACAAAGGCAATGAATAAAGTAAATAACAGTGCTAGCTTTTTCATGGTTTAAATAATTTTAGGTGTGAGATTTCTTGTGCTCTAAGTTAGAGAATATATTTTCCAATAAGCGGCCTAAATTGAAAAGTGAGATTAGCTCAACAAAAAACCCCGACTAAAAAAAGCCGGGGTTCACACACATTAACCATTATAAAACTGAGCTTAACAGCCAATTTTACTAATAGCTTGTTTCTTTACGCTTTCACGCTGCCTTTTCAGCTATTAAGAGCAACCCATTGAGTTACCGCAGTTCAGGCATTTATAGCAAGTGCCTGAGCGTACAGTAGTGTGACCGCAAACGTTACATGCTGGTGCGTCGCTTTGCACACCCATGCTCAAATCAAGGCTAAGGCCTTGTTTTTTGCTGCCTGTAGCATCCGAAGATACTTTTGCAGGTGTTGGCTCGTAAACGTTGGTAGTATCAGGATTGATGTCTTCATCATCCATCTGCGGGTTGCCTACCACACCTCTTTGTTCAGTTATTACGTGTACCAGGTCGCTGCGGTCTAAATACTCATAACCCAGCATCCTGAAGATATAATCGATAATTGAGGTGGCGCTCTTAATGTTGGCGTGGCCGATCACCATACCTGCAGGTTCAAAGCGGGTAAAGGTGAATTTTTCTACGTACTCTTCCAATGGCACGCCGTATTGTAAACCTACTGAAACCGCGATAGCAAAGCAGTTCATCAATGAACGGAAGGTTGCACCTTCTTTGTGCATATCCACGAAGATCTCGCCCAATGTTCCGTCTTCATACTCACCTGTGCGAACGAATACAGTCTGACCATCAATGCTCGCCTTTTGAGTATACCCACGACGTTTGTATGGCAGGCTCTTCTTTTGTACTACACGTGACAGCTGACGCATGAAGTGTGTATCCTTAGATTTCTCCATGATAGCTACAGCTGCTTCTAATACCTGCTCAGGAGTAAGGTCGCTTAGCTTTACGTTAGCTGCTTCGCCTAATACTTCTTCTACACTATCCAGTTTTTCGTCTTCTTCTTTCTTGTCAGATTTGGTTGATAATGGCTGAGACAATTTGCAACCGTCGCGGTAAAGTGCGTTTGCTTTCAAGCCCAATTTCCATGACAATTCGTAGCAGTCTTTTATTTCTTCAACCTTAGCCTCATTTGGCAGGTTGATAGTTTTAGAGATAGCGCCTGAAAGGAACGGTTGTGCGGCAGCCATCATTTTGATGTGACCGTGTGCATGGATATAACGCTCGCCTTTAGAACCGCATTTGTTAGCGCAATCAAATATAGGGTAGTGCTCTGTCTTAAGGTATGGAGCGCCTTCGATAGTCATGGTACCGCATACATACTCATTTGCTTCAGCTATTTGTTTCCTGGTGAAGCCTAAGCCACGCAACAGATCGAAGCCCGGTGCATTGTATTGCTCAGCAGTGAATCCAAGGCGTTTTAAAGCATCTTCACCTAAAGTCCATACGTTGAATGCAAAGCTGATCTCAAATGCTGATACAACAGCTTTATCGAGTTTTTCCAGCTCAGCGTCAGTAAGGCCTTTTGATTTTAAGCTATCAGGATTGATGTGCGGGGCACCTGCAAGACTTGCACTTCCTTTAGCGTAGTTAACGATTGTTGTGATCTCATGTTCTTGGTAGCCTAAGTTCCTCAATGCTTCAGGTACAGCCTGGTTGATGATCTTAAAGTAACCGCCGCCTGATAATTTTTTGAATTTAACCAGGGCAAAATCTGGCTCGATACCAGTAGTGTCGCAATCCATTACCAGGCCGATAGTTCCTGTAGGAGCGATAACAGTGGTTTGCGCGTTGCGGTAACCATGCTGTTCACCCATTTCAACAGCCTTGTCCCATGCATTGCATGCTGCCGAAAGGAGGTAGTCAGGACATTGTTTCTGATCAATTCCCGGAGGCAGGATATCCAAACCTTCGTAATTTTCAGTTGAGTTATATGCCGCGTAGCGGTGGTTGCGCATTACACGCAACATATGTTTCTTGTTTTCTTCGTAACGGCTGAAAGTACCTAATTCGCGGGCCATCTCAGCTGAAGTGGCATAAGCGGTACCGGTCATGATAGCGGTGATGGCGCCACCAATAGCACGTGCTTTGTCGCTATCGTAAGGGATACCATTCACCATCAGGGCCGAGCCTAAGTTAGCATAACCTAAACCTAAGGTGCGGTAGTCGTATGAAAGCTGAGCTACTTCTTTTGACGGGAACTGGGCCATTAGTACAGATATCTCCAGAACGATGGTCCAGATACGGCATGAATGCTCAAAACCTTTTACATCAAAAGTGCGGGTGTTTTCGTCAAAGTAATGCGCCAGGTTGATGGATGCCAGGTTACATGCGGTATTGTCCAGGAACATGTACTCAGAACATGGATTTGATGCATTGATGCGGCCGCCTTCAGGGCAGGTATGCCATTCGTTGATGGTACTGTCGTATTGTATGCCAGGATCGGCACAGGCCCATGCAGCAAATGATATATCATCCCATAATTTTTGAGAAGATATAGTTTTTACAGTTTTGCCATTCATACGGCCCTTAAGTTCCCAGTCTCTGCCTTCCTGCAAAGCATAGAAGAACTCGTTTGGTACACGTACAGAGTTATTGGAGTTTTGACCAGATACGGTGCGGTAAGCTTCGCCTTCGTAATCTGAGGAATAACCTGCAGCTATTAAAGCAGCTACTTTCTTTTCTTCTTCTACTTTCCAGTTTACGAAACCCTCAATTTCAGGATGATCCAGATCAAGGCAAACCATTTTAGCAGCTCTGCGTGTAGTACCGCCTGATTTGATAGCCCCTGCAGCACGGTCGCCTATTTTCAGGAACGACATTAAGCCTGATGAATAACCACCGCCTGAAAGTTTTTCGTTTTCGCCGCGGATCTTAGAGAAGTTAGTACCTACACCAGAGCCATATTTAAAGATACGTGCCTCGCGAACCCACAGGTCCATGATACCGCCTTCGTTTACCAGGTCATCCTCTACAGAAAGGATGAAGCAGGCATGTGGCTGCGGGCGCTCGTATGCTGAGGTTGATTTGCTTAACACTTCGGTAATTGGGTCTACAAAGTAGTGACCCTGTGGTTTACCGGTGATACCATAAGAGGTATGCAAACCAGTATTGAACCACTGTGGTGAGTTTGGTGCAGCTAACTGACCAACGATAGTATACACTATTTCGTCATAGAATACTTCAGCATCTTGTTTTGATGCGAAATAGCCGTAACGCATTCCCCAGTCTTTCCAGCAATTAGCCATACGGTGGGCGACCTGCTTAATGCTTTTCTCAGAACCTGTGGTGCCATCTGGTTGCGGAACCATCGCCTTGCGGAAATATTTCTGTGCAAGAATGTCGGTTGCTACCTGCGACCATGAGGCCGGTACTTCAACATCGTTCATTTCAAACACAGCGTCGCCCGAAGGGTTACGTATCACTGACGAGCGCTTTTCGTACTTGAACAGGTCATATACGTTCTTTCCTTCTTTGGTAAAGTATCTCCCGACCCTTAACCCTCCTTTGCCGCTTGAAGCGGTTGCTTTTTTTGAAATGTTTTTGCCCATATCTATGTATCTAATAAGTTATTATAGTGTTAAAAAATCCTTAGGGGTTTTTAATCAAATTTATTATTCCATATAATCCGATTCAATTTGGAGTTTTCCACATCGTGTTGGTCGGAAGCTGATTATTATTAATGTGTTGCTATAAATATTTGATTTATAGTTTATTGTAGCTGTGGAAAACTAAAAAATGAAAAAAAATCGAAGAATTTTAAGTTAATTTTGTTATGTTTTTCGCTTAATAATGAAGTGGCCGATTATTTAAAGATACGAATATTTTTAGCAAAGGGCAAAGGAGCAATCCAACGCCATTTTTTCTTTAAAAATTAAGTAATAATTAAACCCGGATATCGTTTGTGGTTCTGATAGCGGGTACCAAAACTTACTGAGATGAGGAAATTGATTGAAATTTATTGGGACTATTACTTTGTCAATCTAGACAAGTTGTTCCTGAAAGTTTGCGAAGCGGAAGTGTATTGATAGATAAGTTAGGTGGTTGATTAGGTTGATTGAGTGAGTGGTTAAAATAACTTAGTCAACCACTCACCCAATCAACTCATTCAACTATTATTCCACCACACTTACCTTAAGCATATTAGTTTTACCCTGTTTAGTAATAGGCACTGATGCCGTGTTGATCACCACATCACCAACTTCAATAAGGTGTTCTGATTTTAATATTTCATTTACATCAGCAATGGTCTGATCAGTACTTTCCAGTTTATCATAATAGAATGCACGGACACCCCAAACCAGGCTTAGGGCTTTTAATAAATTTTTATTTGATGTAAATATATAAGTTCCGGCTTTTGGTCGGTGGCTAGATATTTCGAATGCGGTATAACCTGATACAGTCATGGAAATAATACCTACGGCGTTGGTATGCTCAGCCAGGTACACTGCTGATCCGCACAAGGCGTCGCTCAGGTAATTGGCCGGATTGAGCGGTGCAGCAGGCTCCAGTGTAGTATTAAAAGGATAGCCAAGCTCTTCTACGTTACGTACGATCTTAGCCATTGTTTCGATAACGATCACCGGAAACTCACCAACTGAAGTCTCACCACTTAACATCACTGCATCGGCACCGTCAAGAACCGAGTTTGCCACGTCGTTTACTTCAGCACGGGTTGGGCGAGGAGTAGTGATCATTGATTCCAGCATCTGCGTAGCAACGATAACCGGTTTTGAAGCTTCGCGGCATTTACGGATGATCATTTTTTGCAGCAATGGCACTTCTTCTAATGGCATTTCAACACCCAGGTCACCACGGGCAACCATCACGCCGTCGGTTGCGGCAACAATAGCATCTATATTATCTATCGCTTCCGGCTTCTCAACTTTAGCAATTACACGGGCAGATTTTCCGCTACGCGCGATGATGCGTTTAAGCTCTACAATATCTTCACCTGTACGAACAAACGAAAGACCGATCCATTCTATATCATTTTGCAGTGCGAATTCAAGGTTTACCAGGTCCTCTTCGGTTAAACTTGGGATAGACACCTTGGTATTAGGCAGGTTCACACCTTTACGGGATGTCAGGATACCGCCGTGAACCACTTCGCAAAGCACAGAGTCTTTACGGTTAGTTTCAATCACACGCATCTGTATTTTACCGTCATCTAATAAGATGATCTCATTTGGCCTTACATCCTGAGGGAAAGTCTCATACGTTATATATATGCGGTTGTCATCGCCGATGCACTCTTGTGTAGTAATATGTATTTGCGTGCCATTTACCAGGTGGATACCACCATCTTTCACAAGCCCGATACGGATCTTAGGCCCCTGCAAATCGGCAAGGATGCCCACATTTACTTTGTATTGTTCGTTTATTTCACGAATAGTATCGATAGTTTTCTGATGATCAGAAGGTCTTCCGTGCGAAAAATTGAGGCGGCATACATTTACACCTGCCTTGATCATTGACAATAGGATGTCCTTGTTGGTTGATGCCGGACCCATTGTGGCAACAATTTTAGTACGGTTATAAGATAATTTCATATTTATCAGGATTAAACTGGCTGTTTTCTAAATTAGGGTATTTAAATTAGTGTAACCCATACACTTTTTAAAATCGGCGCTAAAATAAAAGATTTTCGCGTGATTTAATTTTTTTTGGATCAATCTTTACCGCCGCTACTATTTCAGGTATGCGATTAAGCCCTGTAATCAGCTGTTCCAGGTCTGCATCATCGATATAATTCCTGATCATCAGGAAATAATCAGCCTTGCGCATCTCAGGCACCAGGTAGCCTTCTGATCCTTTATTGGCTAAAAAATAAAAATCTGTTTCGCTGGCTTCCCAATAATATTGGAACATAGAGAAATAAACAGGCGCAGGTCCGGGCAGCAGATCTACTTCCAGGTCGGCACTACGTGTAAAACCAAATCGTAAGTGCTTGTTTATATGATGGCAGATACGGTAATCTTTCAGTGATGTGGTGATGGCGATCAACACAAAATCTAAATCGATCTCAAACTTTAATGTTTTCCTGTTCAAAATCACTAATTTTGCCCGGTTCAAAAATACAAAATAGAAACTCTCGGCGTAAAATTTTGTTACTTGTAAATGCCAAAAGTTTTTAGATTTGTTATTTGATAGATTTTATTTTTCTTTGCACTGAATTTTATTAATCATTAAACCATTAAAAGTATGTCTGATATCGCTTCAAGAGTAAAAGCTATTATCGTAGAAAAATTAGGTGTTGACGAAAGTGAAGTAACACCTGAAGCTAGCTTCACCAACGATCTTGGTGCAGACTCGTTAGACACCGTGGAACTAATCATGGAGTTTGAAAAGGAATTTAACGTGGCTATTCCTGACGATCAGGCTGAAACTATAGGTACTGTAGGCCAGGCTATCGCTTACCTCGAAAAAAACGTTAAATAAGCTCCCCAATCCTACTAAATGGAGTTTAAAAGAGTTGTAGTAACCGGGCTTGGAGCACTTACTCCAATTGGCAACAGCGTTCCTGAATATTGGAATTCTTTGATCAATGGAGTGAGTGGCGCAGCCTTGATTAAGAGTTTTGATACTACAAATTTCAAAACAAAGTTTGCCTGCGAGGTAAAGAATTTCGATGCCGACGCATTCCTGGGCCGTAAAGACGCCCGCAAACTTGACCCCTTTGTTCAATACGCTTTATATTCTACAGAGGAAGCGGTAAAGGATGCTGGATTAGACTTTTCAAAGCTTGATACCAACCGTATCGGTGTGATATGGGGGTCAGGCATTGGCGGTTTAAAGACCTTTTTAGACGAAGTGGTTGCTTTCGCCAAAGGCGACGGCACACCACGTTTTAACCCATTCTTTATTCCTAAAATGATAGCAGACATCGCCCCGGGCCATATCTCTATTAAATATGGTTTAAGAGGACCCAACTTTACCACAGTTTCTGCCTGTGCTTCATCCAACAATTCGCTTATCGATTCATTTAACTATATCCGTTTGGGTAAAGCTAATATGTTTATAACCGGAGGTTCTGAAGCAATTATTAATGAAGCAGGTATTGGTGGTTTCAACGCAATGCACGCCCTTTCAACCCGCAATGATGACCCGGCTACTGCCTCTCGTCCGTTCGACCTTGACCGCGATGGTTTTGTTGCCGGCGAAGGTGCAGGAACGATCATTTTGGAAGAACTGGAGCACGCCAAAGCACGCGGTGCAAAGATCTACGCCGAAATGGTTGGCGGCGGCATGAGTGCCGATGCTTACCACATGACTGCCCCGCACCCCGAAGGCTTGGGTGCTGCATTGGTAATGAAAGCTGCTTTGGAAGACGCGGGCTTAACACCTGCTGATATTGACTATGTAAACGTTCACGGAACATCAACTCCGATTGGTGATCCGCAGGAAGTTAAAGCCATACAAGATACGTTTGGAGAAGATATTTATCGTGTAAATATCAGCTCTACAAAATCAATGACGGGCCACTTGCTGGGTGCCGCCGGTGCAGTTGAGGCTATTGCTGCTATTTTGGCTACTAAAAACGATATCATTCCACCAACGATCAATCACTTTACCGATGATCCGGCTTTTGATCCGAAAATTAACTTTACGTTCAACGTTGCACAGAAGAGAGTAGTTAGGATAGCACAAAGCAACGGGTTTGGCTTTGGTGGCCATAACGCTTCAGTTATATTCAAAAAGTACGAAGATTAAGTAGATTGAATGCCAATCACACGGTTCTATAAGCTTTATTTATCACCCAACAGAAAATACGTAAAATCTTTAAGGAATTTGCTCGGATTCGTTCCGGGCAATTTGTCTTTATACCGTTTGGCTTTCAGACACAAATCGGTAGCACAAAACGTAAAGAAGGGTGTTAAAAACAGTAATGAGCGCCTGGAGTTTCTGGGAGATGCCGTATTGGGCAGCGTAGTAGCCGAAGTACTCTTTAAGCTATACCCTTTTGAAGACGAGGGCTTTCTTACAGAATTACGCTCAAAAATAGTAAACCGCGGCAACCTTAACCAGCTGGCCCGTAAACTTGGTTTTGAACAATTGATCCAGTACGATAACCGCATGGTGAATTCTACGCGACAAGGCTCATTACTTGGCGATGCTTTCGAGGCGCTAATAGGCGCTATATACCTGGATAAGGGTTATGATTTTACTAAAAATTTCCTGGTGAACCACATTATCAAATCGCATATCGACATCCATAAACTGGAGCAAACTGAAACCAATTTCAAGAGCAAACTGATTGAATGGTGCCAGCGACATGGCAAGGATATCACCTTTGAGTTGATAGAAAACCAGGATGGTGAAAGCAATAAGCTGTTTACCGTACAAGCCAGTGTCGACGGCGAGATAATGGGGCAGGGCAAAGAGTTCAATAAAAAGAATGCGGAGAAGTTAGCAGCTGAGCGTGCTTGCGAAGCATTGTCAATCTGATTTCTGAATTCGAAATTTAGATTTCGGATTTATTTAATTCCTGCTAATCAAACAAATCCTATAATCGTGTCAATATAACTTCTGCAATTTCGACTCCGGTCTGTCTTTGGTTTTCTGGTAGTAGGCAAATTCTTTTTTGATATACTGGATCAGCTGATAGTCGTTCCATTCCTTCACATCTTCATACGATGGCCGGTAGGCAATCATGAATTTATCCACCTCGTCGTCAGAAGACATTTTGGTTACGCTTTTTACCAACTCCTTTGTATATCTTTTATCTACTGCGCTAGCTTCCTTCTCATTTTTTGCGTACTCGGCAAAACGGCGGGCCTGGGCAGGTGCTTTGCCAAACAGGTTATAAAACGCAGTGATAGGTGAATTGATAAACTGCCAAACCGGAAGTGATTTGCCATTATTAAAAATGCCCTGGCTGCGATACTCTTTCATTACCTCATTAAGCTCCTGTTGTTTAGTTTGACCCTTGATCGTCACCTGGTTTAGCTGGATAACCGGCTGCAGGTAAATAACCAGGTCATTGCTATTTACAATAGCTATTTTCTGAGGCGTATATCCGCTTTTCGAAATTTCCAAAGTATCCCCAATGGAAGCCTTAATACTAAAGCCACCCAGTTCATCACTCATCATCAATGCCTGAGTTCTCAGGTCGGTTACTACGGCTTGTGATATCCTGTCGGGCGTGCTCTTTTTAAATATGATGCCTTTCACGGTCAATAGCTGTTGTGCATAGCTCAGGCCATGTATTAAACAAAGCATTAAGGTACAGCATATTAGTTTTTGGGATAAACGCATTCCTGCAAAAGTATATAATGTAAAACGCAAAAAATGTAAAAAGATGTTAAAGGCGTCCGGAAGTCTGCAAAAGTTGGGAAGTCCGAAAGATTTAACTTGCGGACTTTCGGTCTTACAGACTTTCGGACTAAAAATCTATCTTTGCGCATGATAAAATCAATGACAGGGTATGGAATTGCCAGTTTTGATTCAGGCAGTACAAAATATACCGTCGAAATCAAATCCCTGAACAGTAAATTCCTAGAATTATCGCTCCGTATTCCAAAATCATTTTCCGAAAAAGAATTCCAGTTGCGCAATGAGTGCAATAAGCAGATCGAACGCGGGAAGGTTAATCTGTCTATCAATGTTGAACAAGCAGATTCATCAGTAAAAGCTGCCGGTATCGACAACACCTTGTTGAAAAACTATTACAATCAACTTAAAGCGGTAAGCGAGGAGTTGGGTGAACACGGTGGTAACTTGTTACAATTGGCGCTTGGATTGCCCGAAGTAGTAAAATACGACGAGGAGTCAGTATCTGAAGAGGAATGGAAAGTGGTAGAACGTACCTTTCAACAAGCATTAGCTGCCTTTCAAAAATTCAGAGGTGACGAAGGAAATGTACTGGAGCAGGACGTAAAAATGCGCATTGGTTCTATCCTGAAAAATTTACAACTGGTAGAGATCGAAGAGCCCAAACGTATACCGGTCATTCGTGAGCGTCTGAATCAATTTTTGAATGAAGCAGTAGGCCGTGAAAATGTAGATCAGAACCGCTTTGAGCAGGAATTGATCTATTATATCGATAAGCTGGACATCACCGAAGAAAAGATCCGCCTGAAAAGCCACTGCGATTATTTCATCGAAACGCTGAAAGGCGCTGATGCCAATGGAAAAAAGCTGGGGTTCATATCGCAAGAGATTGGCCGCGAGATCAACACCTTAGGCTCAAAAGCCAACGATGCCAGCATCCAGAAACTGGTAGTAGGCATGAAGGAAGAATTAGAAAAGATAAAGGAACAATTGTTAAATGTTTTATAGTTAGTTGAAGATGTTATAAAGGTTGTAGTGGTTGAAGTAGTTAAATCCTTCATCATTAGCAACCATTACAACTTTTACAACCATTACAACTTTTACAACTAATGACCAAAGAAGGTAAACTCATCATATTCTCAGCGCCGTCCGGAGCGGGTAAAACAACCATTGTGCAACATCTGCTCACTAAGATACCTGATCTTGAATTTTCTATATCAGCAACTACACGTCAGAGGCGGGGAGATGAGGAGGGTGGTAAAGATTATTATTTTATCAGCAAAGAAGAGTTCCTGCATAAGATCGCCAAAAAGCATTTTGTTGAGTTTGAAGAAGTTTATTCAGGCACCTTTTATGGGACCTTGCGCGAAGAGATAGAACGCATTTGGGCAAAAGGCAAAACAGTAATATTTGATATTGATGTGGAAGGCGGATTACACCTAAAACGGAAATATGGTGAAGCTGCTTTAGCGATTTTTGTTCAGCCCCCGTCATTAGAGGTTTTGAAAGAACGTTTAACTGGTCGTGGGACGGATAGCGCGGAGAAATTGCAGGAAAGGTTCGCGAAAGCAGAAAAAGAATTGAATTACGCCCCTCAATTTGATATTATCCTGAAAAATCACGATCTTCAAACGGCATGTGCAGAAGCTGAATTGCTTGTTACGAATTTTCTCAAGAATTAATTAAGCCTGTGGTTGGTGGTTCATCCCGTGAACCATGAAAGGGGTTCCGCAGACTTAGCAAATACTATTATTTGTGAACTATTAACCGTAGACTAAATGAAAATAGGTTTACTATTCGGGTCGTTTAATCCCATACATGTCGGGCATTTGATCATCGCCAATTACATGGCCAACCATACCACGCTTGATAAGGTCTGGCTGGTGGTGTCCCCGCAAAATCCTTTAAAAAAATATGGAGACCTGATCAATACATACGACCGCCTCGAAATGGCCAAACTGGCAACTGATAATTCAAAGAATATTAAAGTAAGCGATGTAGAACTGCGCCTGCCGCAACCGTCTTACACCATCGATACCTTAACCCATCTGAAAGAAAAATATCCGGAGCATGAGTTTGCCATTATCATGGGCTCAGATAATCTCGGCACGCTTCATAAATGGAAAAACTATAAGCTCATTCTCCGCGATTACCGCATCTACGTTTATCCCCGTCCCGGATATGAAAATGCTGAATTTGCGTCGCATCCGTCGGTTACTATAACCATGACACCGCTAATGGAACTGTCTGCCACATTCATCCGTAAATCCATAGCCGAAAAGAAGAATGTGCAGTACTTTGTACCTGATCCCGTATTGGAATTTATAGAGAGTAAAGCCTTGTATCGTAACGGCTGATTTACTTTGTAACACTTACAACCTTCGCTGCGTCTAATGCGTAATAGACAACTAATTAGTCAGTTAAATATTATGCAGCTTTCAAAAGACAATTTGCAACATTTTGTGAATAACATGCCTGAGAAGATCGATGTTCTGGAACTTTTTGACAAGCTATTGCTAATGGCTAAGATCGAGCAATCCACCCAACAGGAAAAAGCCTCATCCTACCACGAAGAGGAACTGGAAAATGAGATAGACCTTTGGGGATAGGGCGCTAAAAGCTTATTAATATTCCCGGTACAGGCTTTAAGCTTTGGTCTTTTAGCTTTAAGCTAATTAACCTATTTTTGCGTCGTGAGCGAAAGAACCATCCTTAAACTTCAGTTGCCTACCGACCCGCTGTGGGTTAAAAATGTTGTCGAAAGCAATATCGAAGAAATTTTAACCGATCACGCTTTTTGCGAACAAAAGGCCGCGAGCAATGCTATAACTCTTATTGTACAGAATCCACAGTTGTCTGACCTTGTCCAGGAGATGGCTGCACTGGTTCAGGAAGAGATGGATCACTTTAAACGCGTCCACGATATCATATTGGAACGCGGCTTCATTTTAGGCAGGGAACGTAAGGATGATTACGTGAACGAACTCCGCAAGTTTTTAGGGACGGGAGGCAGTCGTTCTGTTCAATTGATAGACCGTCTATTATTTTCTGCAATGATAGAAGCCCGCAGCTGCGAACGTTTTAAGGTGATGTCGGAATATATTAATGATCCTCAGCTATCAGAATTTTATCACGAACTGATGATCAGCGAGGCTACACATTATACTATTTTCATTCGTTTGGCTAAGAAATATGCAGGCGGTATCGACGTAGATAAACGCTGGAAGGAGTTTCTTGATTACGAGGCACGGGTGATCCAAAACTATGGAAAAGGTGAAACCATTCATGGTTGATTCGTCTACACAAATGCCTTAATTACCGACACATTTTCAATTACTGCACAGGAATGTGTTGATTTGCAATATGTTTAAGTTCAGGGCCTATCAAATAGTCTTACATATTGCAGGCTGGTTGCTTTTTATGGCTTTCCCGTTGTTGTTTATCAACGGTGGGCAGGATGACCTGGCCTTGATGCTAAGCAAACCGTTTTATTGGCTTTTTTGTGGTACATACGTTTTTCTTTTCTATCTCAACTCCTACGTACTTGTACCGAACCTCTTTTTAAAGAAAAAGTATGCGCCTTATTCGATAATGATACTCGGGTTGTTAGCGGGCACTTATTACCTAAAACCTTACGATAGACTGGTAAGGAATGAGATGAGGCTAAATCCCGGATTCAGGTACTGGTCGCCAATGCGCGATAGGTTTTTAGGGAAAACTATGCCTGGTTGGCCGCCTGGACAGCCTCTGTCTCCACCTAACGAGGATGGTCGGGGTGGCCCACCTCCGCTACCAACCGGGGACACTTCACATAAGGCTGGCCCTCCGCCGGGATTACGTAATGACACTATGCACAATTTAGGCCCATATGCTGGTGACGAGTCCCGTTTTGGGGATCCACAGAATTTTAGACATCGCCCCTTTGATGTGATCAGCTTTTTTATTTTTTTAATGATCATAGCACTAAGCACGGCGATGAAGATCATGGAGCAATGGCGGATGACAGAAAAACGTGCTATTCAGGCTGAATCGGATAAAGCAAGCGCCGAACTTTCTTTTTTGAAGGCGCAGATCAACCCGCATTTTTTGTTTAACACGCTGAATAATATTTACACGCTAACCCTGATAAAAGATGATAATGCTCCGGACAGCATTATGAAACTATCCAACATTATGCGTTATGTAACTGATGATGCGATGGAGGATTTTGTGCCTTTGCAACAGGAGGTAGATTGTATTAATGATTATATCGAACTGCAACGATTACGTATTGGCGAAAAGACGCAGGTAGATATTGAAATATCCGGAGATATAGAAGATAAAAAAGTATCGCCGCTAATACTGATGACCTTTGTAGAAAATGTGTTCAAGTACGGGATAAGTAAACATCATCGGTCAAACATCATTATTAAATTGAACGGTGATAATACAGGCATAACCTTCTTTTGCCAGAATAGCATCTTTCCCGAAAAGGACGAGAAACGCAGCGCAGGGATAGGGCTAAAAAACACGAAGCAACGTTTAGCGCACTTGTATCCTAACAAGCATACCCTGGATATCAATACGGATAATCAATTGTATACTGTTAAACTCATCATGAAAACATCATGACAAGACTGAAATGTGTTGCCATAGATGACGAACCCTTAGCATTGAAGCTGATTGCGAGGTATGTGCACCAGTTCCCCGAACTGCAACTTATGCAGACTTTTGAGGATGCTATATCCGGAGCAGAGTATCTGAAGCAAGGAACGACCGATCTGCTGTTCATCGACATCAATATGCCCGATGTAACCGGGTTGGAGTTGGTGCGTTCATTAGAGAAAAAGCCAATTATTATTTTCATCACAGCCTATAAAAACTTTGCTTACGAAGGTTTTGAGCTGGAAGCACTGGATTATATCCTAAAGCCTATCGATGCCAAACGTTTTGCAAAGGCCGTTGAAAAAGCTATAGATTATTATAGATACAAGCATTCGGATGCTGATGAAAAGACCGATAATAACCTTTACGTTTACTCGGAATACCGGATGGTGAAGATCAACCTGGATGATATTGAGTACATTGAAAGCATGGAGGATTACATTAAGATCCATGTGCATAATGCTAAAATCATACTAACCCTTATGCCTTTGAAAAAGGTACTTGAAAAGCTGCCTGCAGATAGATTCCAGCGGATACACCGCAGCTTTATAGTTGCGGTAGACAAGATCAAATCCATCCATAACCGTAAAGTGCAATTGGCCGACGCAGAACTGCCTGTTAGCGAAAGTTACATGGATTTTGTGCGCAAATGGATGAAATTTAAATGAAAAAGGCCTTTTAATCGGCACAAAACCACCATTTATCGACACAACATCAGCGGCGCTATCCTGTAACGATAATTTTACATCAGTTAATAAAATTATCAAACGCAAAATAACTTAGCCGATGGAACGCAAGAATTTTTTAAAAACATTTGCCATGATGGCCGCTGCCGGGCCAATGATTATCGATGGTTGTAAAAAGGATGGAGCTGCTAAAAGTACCACTACCACCAGCACATCCACTACTTCGGGCAGTTGTATTGTTACTGCATCAGAAACCGAAGGCCCATACCCCTATGTGGGTGGCGAAAGCACCAATCCGTTGGATCGAAGTGATGTAACCGCTGGCCAAACCGGAGTGCCGCTCACTTTGAGTTTTGTAGTAGTAGATGCCAATAATAGCTGTAATGTAGTAACAGGCGCCCGTGTTGATATCTGGCATTGCAATAAAGATGGCTACTATTCGGGATATGCTAATCAAAACAGTGGGCTTGGCGCCAAAAGCTATGTTGGCGAGACCTGGCTGCGGGGGTATCAATTAACAGATTCAACGGGTGTAGCCAAATTTTCGACCATCTACCCGGGATGGTATTCAGGCAGGGCTACACATATTCATATCGAAGTTTTTGTAAATGGTGTGATGAAGAAAACTACACAGATCTGCTTTTCTGAGTCAATAAACAGTGTAGTTTATGCAAGCTCGTTATACTCATCACACGGCGTAAATCCGCTAACGAATGAGGCCGACGGCATACTTGGCAATTCGCTGACCGACCTGGCAAACGAAACTGTAAGCCTTACCGGCAGCGTGGCCGAAGGTTACAGCGGATCATATACGATAGGTATTCAATTGTAAAAACATTAACCCTTTAAATGATGAGCAAGGCACAGGTTAAAATAGTTTACAGGCAGGTGATCGATGAGTCGTGTTCAAGCAGTTTTGAGAAGGCTGTTTTTCAGGCCTCGTATGATGAGTTCCTTTTAAAATCGCAGGCATACAACCAGGAGGGCATGTTTAAAACCTTTAGCAAGATCAAAGCCAATGATGGTCGGGCCAACTCATTGCATTATAAACTCAGCTTTTCGGTGGGCCATTTTATTGCGCAGCTCAACAATAAGATACCCGTGATCAGGGATAATATGGGTAATAAAATATCCTTTGAAATAGCAAATTTTGAGTTGATCGAATCCCATACCGACGATATCTCCCTGCATAAAGTGGCGGTCAATTATGAAACAGGTCTGCTGTCGCTGATAGAGATCATGGGCGAATACCTGCTGCTTTCTGCCGATGATCTTCCCGGGCACAGCCCTATCGACACTTTCGTTTTAAGGATGCAGCCGCACTTGTCGATTGTAAGTTACGAGCAGGAGAATCAGCCCCAAATAGCGCTCCGCGCATCTTAATAGCAACCATAGGCTTACTACCCTTTTTCATAACTGTGTGTTAATTTGAGCGCCTGCATTAGCCAGGCAGGCGCTTTTTACTTCTGCGGAATAATGCCGGCTACATTTTGAAGGTAATTGTCGAGCATACCCAGGTCAACCACATCATTCATGTAGCCGATGTGCATATCGGGCCTTACAACAATAGCCATCTGGCGGTGGGGATCGGCTTCGAAAGCTTCAAATACTTCAACATTTTTACCTGAAGGCGGTAGATAAAAAAAATTGAGGATGCCCGTATATTTTGTAGTGATCCACTTCGCGATAGTAAAGAGGAACATTTCATCAAACTTGCCAAATACGATGAGTGTAAAGCCTGGCTTGGCGCACCACTCGTGCAGGTCGGTTTCTATTTCCTTTTTCTCATCATATACTTTCAGGTAAGGCACACGGTCGCCCGCCCGTACTTTTGTGCTTTTAGCCAGGTGAAGATTGATGTTACTATCGCGATACGAAATCCCGATCTGCGATACCTGTTCGAAAAACAAAGCGCTAATCCTTTTATTGTTCCAAATGGTGTGGAGTATCCTGAAAAGAATATGTTTCTTGAAAAATTGCGCCATCCACTTTTTGGATAATGCTATCTTAAATGCTTTGTCGGTGCTGTTGAGCAAACGTTTGGCAACCGGCATCCGCTCTTCGGCATAACTGTCGAGTATTTTTGGGTCGATCTGACTGTTGATCACCCCCGCCAGTTTCCATGCCAGGTTATAAGCATCCTGCAAACCGGTGTTCATGCCTTGTCCGCCCGCTGGCGAATGGATATGTGCCGCATCGCCCACCAAAAAGCAACGTTGTTCGCGAAACTTCTCTGCCATTCGGTGGTGCAGCTTATAGGTGGTAAACCAGTTGGTATGCTCTACATTCAGTCTTTTTTTAGTGATGTCATATAAAGGCGGCAGCACATCATCTATCTGCACATTTTCCCGCTGCTCAAATTCATGCGGCATGTTACCAATCAGACGATAGTTTTGCTTTTCAGTCATCGGAAAGAAGCCTGCAAAGCCCTGTTTGTTCAGGAAGATCAGTATCTGCTCACCTGTCAAAAAATCACCATCCAAAATCGCATCGGCCAGGAAAAAGTACTGCGGATAAGTATCTCCATTAAAAGGCGCCTGCATTTGCTTGCGAACCGTGCTATGCGCCCCATCAGCACCGATCACCCAGTCGCATTTTATGGCATACTCACCTTCTTCATTTTTGATGTGTGCCGTTACCGATCCGGGTTCCTGTTCTAAGGATATCAAAGAAGTATTCCAATAAACAGGGCAGCAATTATAAGTGAGGTAATCGAGCAGCAACTGTTCGTTCTTGCTTTGCTGATAAACAAAAACATAAGGATACGGCGTTTGCCCGATGCCAACATTATGAAACGATAGCGATGCCTTTAGCTTGCCACCATAATGAAAGCGTAACTCTTCGGCAGGTTTACCTTCGGCCAGAACTTTATCAATAACACCCATTTGCCGGTATATTTCCAACGACCGCGCCTGAACTGCCAAAGCCTTCGATTGGTCTGTGGGACCCCGCTTATCGTCGATAATAATAGGTTGAATGCCATAACGCAGCAACTGCGCCGCCATCATTAACCCTGAAGGCCCTGCACCGGAAATAAGTACTTTGGTTTGCTGGTCGGTAATGCGCATTTATATCAGGAATGAAATAAAAGGAAAATTGTTGGCCGTTTATGCAGATCGGGTACTTTCTGCTTCCACTCGACAATCGTCTTTGTTTGTACCAACTCATCTTCTGCCGTCAGGTTACAGGCAATGCAAAGCCTGGTTTTAGGGGCGCACGAACGCAGTATTTCCTCCAGCATCGGGTTGTTACGGAAAGGTGTTTCGATAAACAATTGTGTTTGATTAAAGCGTTGCGCCAGTGTTTCCAGCTCCTTAATCTTTTTACTGCGCTCAATCTTATCAATAGGCAGGTAACCGTGAAATGTAAAACTTTGCCCATTAAACCCGGATGCCATTACCGCTAAAAGAATGGAACTCGGCCCCACCAACGGCACTACTTTGATACCTTTTCGATGGGCCTCGGCCACAATATCCGCTCCCGGATCTGCCACTCCCGGGCATCCCGCTTCGCTCATCAGTCCAACATCATCACCTGCAACTAATCCTTTAAAGAACTCGTTTATAGGTATATCGCGGTTATGTTTGCCATAATCGTGAATGATGAGTTCGCTTTGTGGTGTGCGTAAACCAGCTTCTTTCAGGAAGCGGCGTGCGGTCTTTTCGTTCTCTACTATGTATTCTTTCACCTGGTTAATGGTATCCACCAGGTAGGGGGTGAACGATTTGGCAGCTGCCTGTTCGGCAAGTGGTACTGGGATCAAAAAAAGTGTTCCGGCAGGCATATTGCAAAGTTGGCTTTTTTGTCGTAAATTAAGACATCGGATTTTGGTTTAAATAAAATGAAATCGTTAGGCATCAATTGGTTTATAGAAGGATCGATAGATTTTGAGCACAAGAAATATATCCTGCTCGATTATCTGCAGGAGATCAACCGCCATTTTGACCGCAGCCGCCTGTATCCTAACCTCACCGACCTGATATTTCATTACAACAACCTGCTCGATTTCAAAAACAATAAATCTACCCTGCAACAGTCTTTCCCGCTGCGTATGACACAGGCAGATATTGATGCCGTGAAACTGACTTACGAGAAAATTATTCAGGATGATGCCTCGATGCACGAGATAGAAAGCATTATTTCATATGCTTTATATAAAATGAACCCTGCCATACAAACCGGCAAAGAGATATACGATTTTGTAGAGAGTCACTTAAACATCGATCCAATCGGCCTCGTCCCTTTAATGCCTTACAATGGTTATTTTTCGCTTCGTAATGGTAAGGAGCGTACCAATTGGGTATATGAATACCAGATCACCATTTTTGAGAATAAGGACGATAAATTCAGGGGTATCAATATCCAGTTTGTGGATACCTATGAGCAAAGTATCACCACAACCCCAGAGTTCATCAAGCTCGACCTGATCAATAAACGCCCGCACCTGCCCAACCCGGCAGTATATTATGTAGCCAGCGATATCAGTTTCCCGTTAGAGCAAACGCTGTTACCAGTAGCTAAAAGAAGTTTGGTGAAATATATCTCGAAAGCGGCCTGACCTAACATGTCATTGACAACTTAGCTGAAACTGTAACACCTGTTACACGTGTTACAGTTAAATAGTTCAAAATCATTCTATATTTGTTGCATCGGTTTATTTGTCCATTAAACACCATTTCACATCATGACTTTATATAGCTTCCTCCTTCACCTGCACTCCGGTTTCAGGTACATCGTGCTTTTACTGCTTCTTTTGGCGATCATAAGGGCTTGGCTTGGTTGGCTGGGCAAAGTATCATACACTGAAAGCCACCGCAAGCTCAACCTGTTTGCCATGATATCGGCACATACGCAATTGCTTATCGGCCTGGTGCTGTATTTTGTGAGCCCTTTCGTAAGGTTCGGCAGCGATACTATGAAGGATGCCACTACCCGCTACTGGACGATAGAGCATCTTGTAGGGATGCTGATAGCCATTGCTTTGATCACCATCGGGCACGCCCGCTCTAAACGCGGAGCTACACCTGATGCAAAACATAAAAGCATCGCTATTTTTTATACTTTAGCCCTGATTGTTATTGCAATAATCATAATTTTTAGCAAAAGAGGACTGCTTGGAATGTCATAATCATAATTTTTACAGAAAATGGCAAAATATTTTCTGTAAAAATTTGCTAATTCAATATTCTTTATAAATTTGTGACCGCGATGATTAAAACTAACAAAAATACTAGCTGGTGGCACCATGAAAATGGCGTCCGGATATATTTTTGGTAAGACTTACTAATCAATTGTAAACCTAATATAAGCCCGGCGCCAACCAACGCCGGGCTTTGTATTTTAATACTTTTTTGAACAACGAAAATGAAACGATATAAAATAACTACTACATCTAAAAAACTGCTGGCCGATACCACCACGCCCGTGAGCATTTACCTGCGCCTGCGCGATGTGTACCCGAATGCCCTGCTGCTGGAAAGTTCTGACTATCACAGTCGCGAGAACAGCATGAGCTATGTTTGCTGCGAACCTATCAGCGGCTTGGTATTGACTGACGGACGGCTGAAGAAAAGCTATCCCGACGGTACTACCAGCGTAAGCGAGCCGGCAACTTTTGACCTGGTTGATGAGATCGCCCAGTTTGTGGCCAGCTTTGAAACGACAGAGAACAACAGCAAAATCATATCCAACGGTATCTGGGGTTACTTTACCCACGAAGCGGTGGAGCATTACGAAACCATCAAGCTAAAGCAAAGTACCGACGATACGCGCAAGATACCGGTGATGCAGTACCATATTTACCGCTACATCATCGCTATAGATCATTTTAAGAATGAGCTGCACATCTTCCTGAACCAACCCGAAGGTCAACCAACCAACGGCGGACTGGAAAAACTGGAATACCTGATCAAAAACAAAAACTTCCCTGAATATCATTTTCAAAGCAATGGTGATGAAAAGTCGACACTGACAGGCGAGGAGTTTATGGCGATGGTAGAGAAAATGAAGCAGCACATTTTCAGGGGCGATGTGTTCCAGATCGTACCGTCCAGGCCGTTTTCAAGAGCCTTCCAGGGCGATGAGTTTAATGTGTACCGGGCATTGCGATCTATTAACCCATCACCTTACCTGTTCTACTTTGATTATGGTGATTTTCGCATATTCGGTTCATCGCCGGAGGCGCAGATCACCATTAAAGATAATGTGGCCAATATATTCCCAATTGCCGGGACATTTAAACGCAGCGGTGATGACGTAAAAGATGCCGAAATAGCACGTGCTTTGGAAAATGACCCGAAAGAGTCGGCAGAGCACGTGATGCTGGTCGACCTAGCACGCAACGACCTGAGCCGTCATTGTGAGCAAGTAGAGGTGAAGGCGTTTAAAGAGGTTCAGTATTACTCGCATCTCATCCATTTGGTATCGCATGTAAGTGGGAAACTTCGTCCGGGGGTATCATCATTCAAAATTGTAGCAGATACTTTCCCTGCCGGGACATTAAGCGGAGCGCCAAAATTCCGTGCAATGGAGATCATCGACGAAAATGAAAAAAGCAAGCGCAGTTTTTACAGCGGGGCCATCGGTTTCCTGGGCTTCAACGGCGACTTTAACCATGCCATCATGATACGGTCGTTCCTGAGCAAAAACAACACACTGCACTACCAGGCAGGCGCCGGCATTGTAGCCGACTCGAACCCGGAAAGCGAACTAAAAGAAGTGGACAACAAAATAGCGGCATTGCGCAAGGCTATTGAATTAGCGGAGGAACTTTAACATGAGCAAGATTTTAATAATAGACAATTACGATTCATTCACCTACAACCTGGTGCATCTGGTAAACGAGATTGGTTTGCAATGTGAGGTGTGGAGAAACGATAAATTTAACCTGGACGATGTGGAGGATTTCAGCCATATTATCCTGTCTCCGGGGCCTGGCATACCGTCTGAAGCGGGTTTGCTATTGGATGTGATAGCCCGTTATGCACCAACCAAGAGTATTTTTGGCGTGTGTTTAGGTCAGCAAGCTATAGCCGAAGCATTTGACGGACAACTTTACAACCTGAGTCGCCCAATGCATGGCATAGCAACCCCAATAAAGGTGACTGACGCTGATGAAAAGCTGTTTACCGGATTACCGGAAAGCTTCAAAGTGGGCCGCTATCACTCATGGGTAGTGGATCAAAAAGGTCTGCCCGATGTATTGACGGTAACCGCTATTGATGAGCAGGACAACAGCATTATGGCACTGCGTCACAAACAATACGATGTGCGTGGCGTACAGTTTCACCCGGAGTCAGTACTAACGGAGTATGGCAAACGGATGATGCAGAACTGGTTGGCACCTCAAATGGCAGATGTGGTTTAAGCCGTTATTTTAAATTTAATTATACTTGCAGCCATTGGTGTTGCTAAAGATTGTATGACTATTCTTGATAAAATTGTTGCGCATAAAAAGACAGAGGTAGCGCAGGCGAAGGCTCAAACTTCTATAAAAGCGCTGGAGTTGGCAGAGTTTTTTAACAGGCAGACGCTATCGTTTAAGGACTTCTTGCTGGATGCTAACCGCACAGGTATTATTGCTGAATTTAAGCGCAGGTCGCCCTCAAAGGGCATCATAAACGATAAGGTTGCTGTTGAAGATGTTACTACCGCCTACAACGCAGCAGGTGCATCGGCATTATCTGTGCTGACGGATACAGAGTTCTTTATGGGGCAAAAAGCAGACCTGCTACAGGCCCGCAGTGTCAACCAGATACCCATCCTGCGCAAGGATTTCATGATCGACGAGTACCAGCTGCTGGAAGCAAAAGCCTGGGGAGCGGACATTATCCTGCTGATTGCTGCTATATTGACGCCTGCGCAGATCGATCAACTGGCAAAGGGGGCAAAGAGTTTAGGCCTGAATGTATTGCTCGAAGTGCACTCTTTGGAAGAGTTGCAGCGCAGTATCAATCCCAACCTGGATGCAATAGGAGTAAACAACCGCAACCTGGCTGATTTTACGGTATCAGTGGAAACTTCATATCAACTGGCAGAGCATATCCCAGCGGAGTTTTTGAAGATATCCGAAAGTGCCATCAGCGATCCAGAAACGATTAAGCAGTTGAAAAAGGCAGGCTTTAGCGGCTTCCTTATCGGTGAAAACTTTATGAAGCAGGCAGATCCGGGATTGGCAATAAGGGAGTTTGTGAAGGAACTATAAGTGAACTAGACTTGAAAATCCTTCAAATTATTTTTAATTTTTCAGGATCTTGATAATTATTCCAAAATGTGAGCAAATCAATTGAATCGTTATTTACAATGCGATAATACACGGTAATCTGTGGTGTAATTACACACTTGTGTATATCATGGGTTGACTTGTAAAGCGGAAAGGCCTTTGGATTTAGTGCAACGACTTGCAGAGCATCGTCTACCTTATTGATAAAATCAGTTATTACTTTATTATTCCACTTAAGCTAAATGTTCCAGATTTTGTAAAAACGTTTTCTCAGCTTCTGGCGTCCAGTTTATAGCAATCATTTATATTTTTCTATAAACTCTTGTATCACTTTTGCATTTGGCCTGGTTTGCCCTTTCAGAGATTGGTCGTAGCCTGTTAATATTGATTTTTCAAGGGCTTCAGTATCATCCAAGTGGTACTTTAATCCCAGGTTACCCAAGAATTGTTCTATAGCAGAAAGATCTTTTTCTTTATCTATTTCTATGGTTATTATCCGCATAAATAAATCCCGATGGATGCAAAGTACAACGTGTGTGCTTTGCTTATTAATATAAAGTTAGAGAAAATAATTTAGTTTACTGTCATTTTAACCGTATTGACGCATTATGGTTAACTTGGCATATTGATTGATAAATCATTATTTGAATGAGAAAAAAGTTTTATGATACTGCTGTGAAGCAGGAGAAAGTAGTGCTGGTGGGTATCATTACACCAAATGAAACCGAAGCACAAGAGAAAGAATACCTGGAGGAGTTGGAGTTCCTGGTGGAGACGGCAGGCGGTCTCACGGTGAAAATTTTTACCCAGAAAATGCTGCGCCCTGAAAGAGCGACATTTGTCGGCACGGGTAAGCTGGAAGAGATAAAAGAATATGTACAAGCCGAGGAAATAGACATCGTGGTTTTTGATGATGAGCTTTCACCTTCGCAAATGCGTAACATAGAGAATGAACTGCAGGTAAAGATACTCGATCGCAGCAACCTGATACTGGACATATTTGCCAATCGCGCACAAACAGCACAGGCTAAAGCACAGGTCGAGCTGGCGCAATTACAGTATTTGCTACCGCGACTAACCCGTTTATGGACGCACTTAGAGCGTCAAAAAGGTGGTATCGGTATGCGCGGACCGGGTGAGTCGCAGATAGAAACTGACCGCCGTTTGATCCTGAATAAGATTTCCCTGTTAAAGGAGAAGCTAAAGCTGATCGACCGCCAAAACGAGACGCAGCGAAAAAATCGTCATCAACTCGTTCGTGCGGCACTGGTGGGATATACCAACGTGGGTAAATCCACTATTATGAACATGATCTCCAAATCGGAGGTGTTTGCCGAAAATAAATTATTCGCTACGCTGGATACGACGGTAAGGAAGGTGGTGATAGAGAATTTACCGTTCCTGTTATCTGACACGGTTGGATTTATCCGCAAACTACCTCACCATCTGGTGGAGTGTTTTAAGTCTACCCTGGATGAAGTACGCGAAGCTGATGTTTTGGTTCATGTGGTGGATGTTTCGCATCCAAACTTTGAGGATCAAATCAGGACGGTGAATGAAACACTGAAGGATCTGGGCGCTATCGATAAGCAGATGATCACCGTTTTCAATAAGATCGATGCTTATGAACCTTTGCATCATCATCCAGGCGAAGAGTCGCATCAAATGACTTTAGAGGACTTTAAGCAGAGCTGGATGGCGAAGAATAATAGTCCGGCTATATTTATCTCAGCCCTCAAAAAAGAAAATGTGGATGAGTTCAGGAGTATGCTGTATGAACGGGTAAAAGCAATACATACCGCAAGGTATCCGTATGATAAATTATTGTATTGATCTGTCCGAGTCTACAAAGACGCGATGCATCTGTCGCTACTATCTAACAAAAAAGCTGCCTGTTATCACGGGCAGCTTTCATTTTATAATAAATAATAGCGATTATTTCAGACTAAATGAGGTTGAACCCATCTTACCACCATCAGCATAAAGCAATACCTGGTAGGTGCCTTTTACAAATGGAGGGGCCGGGTGAACCCAATCAATGGTATAGCCGCTACCGTCATCTTTGAAGTCGATAGAGGTTTTGTAGGTATATTGCAGATCCTGGCCTTCCGACTGGAATGTTCCTGCGTCTTTAGGGTCCGTGATCAGGTTACCTGTAGGATCAAGTATACGTACATAAACATCGTGCATGCGTTTTTCGGCAATGCTGTTTTCAGCTACGGTAAAGTTGATTTTGATCTTCTTTGCCGGGTTTGCACGGGTTACGTCCACTTCTTTTCCGCTACCTTTAATCTTGTATGCGACGACATTGGCCTGGGCCAGCTTTAATACGGATGCCACCTTGACCTTTGTATCGAGATCCTCATTTTGCTTTGTGAGATCGGTGTTTTTGGCTGCGGATGCTGCAAGGTTGGTCTTGAGTGTATCCCGTTCACTGGTAAGGCTTGTGTTTTGTTTTTTCAGTTCTTCAATATCGGCGGTGTATTTGGTAACAAAATACCTGAGTTGCTTTACGTCTTCCTGAGCTTTGGCAAGTTCAGCTTTAGTCAATTTTCCTTTAGCCAATTGAACGCGCAATACCTTAATTTTTGATTCAAGCGAATCGTTTTTGGCTTTCATAGCGGCAGTCATTTTTGCTTTGCCGGTATTTACCTGTTCTATTTGTGCTTCCAGGCTGTCTAGTTCGATCTTCAGCCTGTTTCGTTCATCATCCTGATATATAATTTTTGTATCCGATTTATTTTTCTGCAGATACAAGTATACATCTGTCCCCAGCAAGGCCAAAACCACAACAATCAGAAAATAGATTACGTTAGAATTCTTTTTGGGAGTTTGTCCAGATTGATTTTCCATGACGGTCTTAGTGTTTAGTTTTAAATTAATTAGGGCTGTTTAAATAACGTGATGCTACAGCCAACAAGCGTTCAAATTTTGTGTGTTCAGACGTTTAGCGTTAAATATTTCTTTGTGGCAACAAACTTGTTACAAGATTGTTTTACTATAACTTAAAAATTATTAAACGAAAAAATGATAAAATTATGACATAGATTTTTCTGTTGGCTCAGATTCATAGCTAAATCTGCTTTAAATGTAAACACAAAAAAGCTAAAAACACAATACTTGAGTATAAATTGATTTAATAATAAAGCAACAGATTCTTGAGTTTTATATCTTTGCACCTTTTAAGAATGCCTTTCTGATGCGTATTTACAAATATTTCATATACTTTATATTACTAATTCTCCTCTTTCTAAATGTTCATGCGCAGCAGGTTGATACTTTACCTAAGGTGAAAATTGATACATCCAGTAAGGTAAAAATGGCTCCAAAGCGCGAATTCAGAGGGGTTTGGGTGGCTACTGTAGCCAATATCGACTGGCCCAAACAAGGTCGTATATCTGTCGACGAGCAAAAGCAGGACCTCATAACGATATTGAATGAGGATCAGCGTATTGGTATTAACGCAGTGGTTTTCCAGGTACGTCCTGCAGCCGATGCTTTTTATGCAAAAAGCCTTGAACCCTGGTCGAAATGGCTGATGGGACAACAAGGCGTTGCTCCTGCACCCGGCTTTGATCCGCTTGAGTTTGCGATAGAAGAATGCCATAAACGCGGCATGGAACTACATGCCTGGTTTAACCCATACCGGGCAACTTTTGATAGCAATTTCAGGGCGTTAAGTCCAACCCATATTACCAATATGCAGCCAAGCTGGTTCTTTACCTACGGCGGTATTAAGTTGTTCGATCCGGGGATACCACAGGTGCGCGATTATATTGTTAAGGTGATTCTCAACGTAGTGGATAATTATGACATCGACGGCGTGCACATGGATGATTACTTCTATCCATACAAGATCGACGGACAGCAGATACACGATGCACAAACCTTTAAAACTTACGGCGGCGATTTTGCCGACATTAACGACTGGCGGCGAGACAATGTAGATCAGCTTATAAAAATGCTTGGCGATAGCATACATGACCACAAATACTATATAAAATTCGGTATCAGTCCGTTTGGTATATGGGCGAATAGGGGTCATAATCCGGCAGGCTCAGATTCTCACGGGTTGGAAACTTACTATGAATTGTATGCTGATGCCCGTAAATGGATGAAGGAGGGTTGGATCGACTATGTAGTACCGCAACTCTACCGCCCTACAAACGATCGCCTTATGGACTACAATAAACTGGTGGACTGGTGGAGCGATAATACTTTCGGCCGCCATTTATATATTGGCCATGCAGCATACCGTGCATTTGAGCCAAAGTCACGGGCATTTTTAAACCCCTATGAATTGCCCAACCAGATCAAATACCTGCGCAATAACACCCGCGTGGAAGGCAGTGTATTTTTCAGCAATAATTCATTGATGCGTAATGCTTATGGCTTTACGGATACGCTCAAAAACAATCTTTATAAATACCCAGCACTGCCGCCGGTAATGCTTTGGCTGGATTCGGTGCCGCCAAGTCCGCCTAAAAACCCGGTTGCAAAATTTACAGGAAATAGTGTGCGCCTGGCCTGGGCTATGCCTGATACAGCTAAAGATGGCGATCCTGCTTATGGCTATGTAGTATACCGTTTTGAGGGCACGGAGAAAGTGAATCTGAACGATCCGAAATACATCCTGCACATACAGTACAACACCGACCAGGTTTATGAAGATAAGACTGCCCAACGGGGTAAGACATATTTGTATGCGATCACCGCGCTTGACAGGATGAAGAATGAAAGCGATCCGACGCCGACCATTGCTGTCACGACCAACTATCCGACAACGCAGTAAGTTGATCAGGCAGGCATAACGATCAAGCACTTATCGACGAGTGAGCGTAGGTAGATATCAATCTCCAGGTCGCCCATACCGTATATTTTTTCGGCCTTCCAAAAAGCTTCGTAAATAGCATGTTTGGTTTTGGTGCCGCTGTTGTAAATATCCAGTAGCGTTTGTTCGATGTGGTTTAGTCCAGTTTCATTTGCTCTGACACGTTTTAAATGCGCTTGCAATGCTGGTTTCAATAAATGCAGACTTCCCCAAAAGGTAGTTCCGTTTATCCATTGTTCCAAAGCAACGTCGTTACCACCTACATACAATTTCCAGGCTTGTGAGGCCAAAGTGAAATCCCAATCATTTAGGCGGAAGCGGTCATCATATAAAACAGCCAGTTGCTTTCCGTTAAGCTGACCCATCCCTCGAAAGTCTTCTACGCCGGCATATTCGTTCGGGCATACTAAATAGACTTTAGGTATTGAAAGATCAGTATGTTTAAGCATCATCTGCATCACCCCAAGCATATTGATCTGGCAATGCAGGTCGAACTCAAACCACAGCGTGATCTCTTCATAAATATCGCTCAGCTTGCCTAAAGGTTCAATTACTTTTTTGCGATAATTTTCGGGCGTTTCATTAAAACCTTTACAGATCCATTCAGAACGTTTTCCCCAAAATTCAGCAGAGGATATATCTTCAATCACTGGCCCTTGGGATAATACCTCGCGCCAAACCAAAATATCACCATCAAGCCCGGTATCTTTAAAGCTGTATGCGGTTGAATCGCCGTTGAGGATATGGAGGATGCTACTCATTTCCGTAAATATCGAATAATGCATATTGAACGCCAAATATTGAAGTATAATGTGACAATGCTACACCCAAACGCTACTAAATTCTAAATTGGACATTCGATATTCGATATTCTGATTATTTTTGAGCTCATGTCGACCCGCAATAAACTCTATTTTGCTTCTGATATTCATTTGGGTGCTATCAGTTATGCTACCAGCCGCGAGCGGGAAGACCGTTTGATTCGCTGGTTGGATATGATAAAGGAAGATGCATCAGAGGTATTTTTGATGGGCGACGTTTTCGATTTCTGGTTTGAATATAAAACGGTAGTACCTAAGGGATATATCCGCTTTTTGGGTAAGCTCGCTCAACTGGCTGATTCAGGTATCAAAATTTACATGTTCAAAGGCAACCACGATATGTGGATGTTCGATTATTTCCCTAAAGAACTTGGGGCTACTATCATCAGCAATGAACTGGAAATTGAACATAATGGCAAGAAGTTCTACCTGCATCACGGCGACGGCCTCGGTCCGGGTGATATCAAATACAAGTTCCTGAAAAAGTTCTTCCGTAGTCCTTTTTGTCAATGGCTGTTTGCGCGAATACATCCGAATTTGGGAGTTGGTGTAGCTAATTACTGGTCGAGTCACAGCCGCATAGCGGGCGAAAAGAGTGATGGCCTGAAACCCGGTCAGCACGAATGGCTGGTCACCTTCTGTAACGATTTGCTGAAGACCAAACATTTTGATTACCTCATATTCGGCCATCGTCATAAAACCATGGATGTGATGCTGAATGAAAAAAGCCGTTATGTAAACCTGGGTGAATGGGTCAAGACATTTTCCTATGCCGAGTTCGACGGACAGGAACTTCACCTTAAACATTTTGAAAGCCCGATTGTAGCTAAATAAAGCTATAATCATATGTCTGGCAATAACAGAACGGACGCTGCTTCGAGGATAATCAAGGCATCTCCCGAAACAATTTACAAAGCATTTTTAGATCGTGAAGCTGTTACCATATGGCGCCCGCCTAAAGGTATGCAATGTTATGTTTTTGAGTTTGATCCGCAGCAAGGCGGCAAATTCAGGATGTCTTTCAGTTACATAAGTCAGCAACACGACGTTGGGGGTAAGACCTCTGCACATGAAGATATTTTTCATGGTGTCTTTAAAGAACTTGTTCCCAATAGACTAATTACGGAGGTTGTACAATTTGAATCGGATGATCCCGCTTATACCAATGAAATGACCGTCACTACCACATTAGAGCCTGTTGGTGAGGATACAAAAGTAACATCTATCTGTAGCAATGTACCACTTGGTATAAAACTAGAGGATCACCAACAGGGGATCAACTCAACTTTAGATAACCTGGCAGCATACGCGGAACCGATCGCCCACATCAGCCATTAATATGACATTTGCGCCATAGAGGCAATAATAAAAATGTCCTTAAAGTTTCGTATTTTTGTGCGATTTTTTGCTGAGGTTCAAAGCCCTGGCAGAGGGGTATAAAACTATGTTAGAAAAGTTAGAAGCGATCCACCAGCGTTGGAAAGATGTAGAAGGCGAGTTAAGCAGTCCGGATGTAATGTCGGATATGAAGCGCTTTGCGCAGCTGAACAAGGAATATAAGGACCTTGCCAAAATAGTGGACGAATATTATATCTATCGCAATATTGTCAGCAATATCGAAACCAATAAAGAAATATTGGCTACCGAAAAAGATGAGGATTTCCGTGAAATGGCAAAGAGTGAGCTGGACGAATTGCTGGTAAAACAGGACGAGAAGGAAGAAGAGATCCGCCTGATGCTGATCCCTAAAGAGCCGGAAGATGCTAAGCACGCTATTGTGGAAATTCGTGGCGGTACTGGCGGTGATGAGGCTGCCCTTTTTGCCGGTGACCTTTACCGCATGTATATGCGCTACTGCGAAAAACGCGGTTGGAAAACCGAACTGGTTGACTACACCGAAGGTACCGCAGGTGGTTATAAAGAAATCGTTTTCAACGTATTGGCAGAGGATGCCTATGGTACATTAAAATATGAGTCGGGCGTGCACCGTGTGCAACGCGTACCTGATACTGAAACACAAGGCCGTGTGCATACCTCAGCAGCCAGTGTGGTTGTACTACCGGAGGCTGACGAATTTGATATAGAATTGAACCCAAGCGATATCCGCAAGGACCTTTTTTGTGCATCAGGGCCAGGTGGACAATCTGTAAACACAACATATTCCGCCGTGCGACTAACTCACATACCAAGCGGTATAATTGCACAGTGCCAAGATCAGAAATCACAATTAAAAAACTACGATAAGGCCTTGCAGGTATTGCGTTCGAGGATATATGAAATGGAGCTGCAAAAGCACCTGGAAGAAATCTCCAAAAAACGCAAGACTATGGTTTCTACTGGCGACCGCTCAGCTAAGGTGCGTACCTACAACTATCCGCAGGGCCGTGTTACTGAGCATCGTATCAGCCTCACCATGTATAACTTACCAGGTGTAATGAACGGCGACATACAGGAAATCCTGGAAGCGCTGCAGTTTGCAGAAAACGCCGAGAAACTAAAAGAGGGTACCATCGCGTAAATCGTCTGTTTTAAGTCAGATTTTCTTAAAAGTTTAATATAATGTTAAACCCGGGAGGTTTTTCATTTTATTTTCATGTTCGGCTTTTACTTTCGGGCAAAATGCATATTGCATTAATTGTGTTCTGATGGCACAATTACACGAATCTTATTGAATGCCCATGTTAGCTGTTAAACATTATAATAACCACCAGAATATATTCAGACGCGAAATACGTTTGATGGGAAACCGTTCCGAGATCAGTGTTGTTGGTAATGATCCCATTTGGGCAGATAATTGTATCGATGCTGCGGTTGCCGAGATCAACCGGGTTGAGAAACTACTTAGCAGTTTTAGCGACGACAGCCATATCAACGAGATCAACCGTAATGCGGGCATCAAACCTGTAAAAGTTAATGCGGAGATTTTCAGGTTGGTTGAACGTGCTCTTAAAATTTCTGAGCTTACTTTTGGTGCTTTCGATATCACTTATAATGCAGTTGATACAAATATCGACCCTATGAAGATAGAACGCGAGTCGGTAAAATTTACCAACTACAAAAACGTACAGATCAACGAAGTAAATACCACCGTTTTCCTGACTGAAAAAGGCATGCGTATTGGCTTTGGCGGCTTGAGCAAAGGTTACGCTGCTGACAGGGCAAAATATGCATTGCAATTAATGGGCGTAAGCAGCGGCGTGATCAACGCAGGTGGCGACTTGCTTACCTGGGGCCTGCAACCGGGCAACACTCCATGGACGATAGCTTCTGCTGATCCGGACCGTGAATCTCAACCTTTCTCTAATATCAATATCAGCAATATGGCTGTGGCCACGTCGGGCAATTTTGAAAAAAATGTGACCATCAGCAACAAAAAATATATGCACAACGTGGATACCAAAAAAGGTTTCCCTGTTAGTGTGTTAAAAAGTGTAAGCATAGTTAGCCCTACTGCCGAACTGTCAGACGCAATGGCTACGCCTGTAATGACGATGGGGGTTAATGCAGGTTTATATCTGATTAACCAATTGCAGCAAATGGCCTGCGTGATTATTGATGATCACGATAGAGTTTACACTTCAAAAGAAGTTAATTATTTGTCTTAGTTTGGAAATTAGCTTGCCGTATTCGGCAGGGCTACAGACGGAAAATTTCGCCCAAACGCTGATGGAATCTGTTTGACCTGCAAGATTATAGATTGTGCTCAGTTATCATTGACGGCTTCTTTGGGCCGGCGAGTAAATTATATCGCTAAAAATTTCCATTTTTGACTTATAAACAATAACGTTACATACACCCTTGCAGGACAACCGGGGGCTATGGTTTAACTTTGAATGGACTGTGTTTGAAAAAACTTTTAAACTTTTCTACTCCAAATGATTAAGTGGTTTGCGTATATTGTCCTGCTATTGATACTCACACCACGTTTATCTTCCGCAAAATCTACTGCTGGTGTTTATCACCATAAATCTGTCGCCTTTCATACCAATTGGGCATCTGTAACAGTTCTTTATAGCGATACCACCAACAAAAAGAAGCAACAGGAAGCCGACGATAAGAAAAAAATAAAGGAGGTTGCCAAGGCAAAACGCTTGCCCAAACCTGAAAAGGTTGATGAAAACAGCAACATAAATTCACAAAACAAGGAAAAGCCGAAGCGGCAACGACGCCCGGCGGGATTGGAGCGGCCTCCTGAAATACCGAGGAGGAATGGTAATTAATTGTATCAATGGACATTATATTGCGTATTTACTAAAATGAAATACATCTGTGCCCTGCTTCTTTTTGCAATTTATTTAGATGTGAGTGCCACACCTGCCAACCATGGTTTCTCGGATCATTCAGTCCGCATAGTTGCTGATTCAGACACCATTATAAAGAAAAGATCTATTTCGACGGGCATAAGCTATGGCAGCGATGCAAGCTTCTTTGGTCGTACAGGGCCGGTTAAATATCCATTTTTAAACGCTGATGTAATTTATAATACAAAATCCGGATGGTTTATTTATGGTTCGGCCTACAAAGTATTAGGCTCCTCACCCACTATTGATGAAATTGACCTGGGTGGCGGGTATGTTTACCATATTACTCCAAAATTTTCGGGCAACATAAGCTATACCCGGTTTGTTTTCGACCGCAATGCACTCATCATCAAATCAGCTTCTTCAAATGATATCAACTTTAATAACAGCTATGACTGGAAAGTATTAAAATCAGGCATTGTACTGGATTATTTATTTGGCGAATCACACGATTTTTTTATGACGATTACCAACTCCAAATACATCGAAACCAGTTGGAGTGTGTTTGATGACAAAGATTACCTGTCATTTAACCCTGGAGTGAACATAATTTTAGGTACACAGAATTTCGTTCAAAAATATAATATAAACCACCCCGGCAGGGTGAATTACGATCCGCCAATCGGTCCGCCAATCAGCATTCAAAAGTATGCAGGGCACAACAGTGAGTTAGATATGCTGAATTATAGTTTCAAAATCCCTATTGCTTACAACAGGCCTCACTATACATTTGAGTTTGCTTACAAATATTCTATACCCGTAAATGTTGAAGGTATATTAAGAAATCATAAAGAATCGTTCTATAACCTGACTTTTTATTACGTTTTTTATTGAGCCCACATGAATGTTCTGATTGTTGAAGATGAAAAAGCACTAACCAATGAGCTGGAAATATTTCTATCCAACTCCAATTACGTCTGTGATATCTGTTTCGATGGTACTTCTGCATCAGAAAAAATAGCAACTAATCTGTACGATTTTATCCTGATCGACCTTGGCCTGCCTGATTACGACGGCCTTGATTTGTTAAAGGAAGCTAAAAAATATAATCCCGAAGCGGCCTGTATCATATTAACCGCCCGTGCAGAAGTAAACGACCGAATAAAAGGGCTTGACTTAGGTGCCGACGATTATCTGCCCAAGCCATTCTCACTACTCGAATTACAAAGTCGTATGCAGGCTATTATGCGCAGAAAATTCGGGCTAAAACATTCTGTAGTAATGCTCGGTGATTTTGTGATCGATTTGACAAACCGTACAATATCTCACAACAATATTCCTATAGGTACCATTACAAAAAAGGAATTCGACCTGGTGGCTTATATGTTGTTGCATAAAAACAGGACACTCACCCGGTCGCAATTAAGTGAGCATATATGGGGAAGCATCGTTAATGATGATTATGATTCCAACTATATTGATGCCCACATTAAAAATATTCGCAAAAAACTAAATATATACAGTCAGCCGGATTGGCTGGAAACTGTAAGGGGCTTGGGTTACCGAATAAATATTAATCATTAAATATCTTGAAGCTTGGCACTAAACTAACACTGTTTAATACCATTTCAAAAGTGGTAATTGTGGTGTTATTTGTCTTGTTACTACCTACACTAATCAGAGATATCAACCAAAGCTATACCGATAACTGGCTCAGGCACCAGAAAGATAAAGTATTAAAAATTGTTAGCGGACCGGGCATAAATAACTATATCCAAAATGGCGAGGGGTACGGCAGTTATAATGCCTTGCTTAAAGAGGAGTATGTGAGCCTTGATATTGACTCTTTGAATGAAAATATTGATACCATTATTAACGAAAACCGGCTTGTAGAAAGAGATACTATACAATATCGGATTTTGAGCCATAATTTTAGGGTTGGCAAGCAGAATTACATATTAGAGATAGGTAAGAGTATTGATACCATTAATGAAACTACCACCCCTTTACAAAATATAGCGCTTGAGATATTGTTAGGGATGATCCTATTGACCATCCTGGCCGACCAGGTTTATTCTACTTATGTACTCCGGCCACTGGGGCTCATTATCAAAACAAAATTGATCGGGCATAAGTTCCCAAATCATACGCCTTATAAAAAGGTGAAGACCTCGACGACAGATTTTGAGTATCTGGACATAAGTATTCACAAGATGATCCAGACCATAGAAAATACCTTCCAGAAAGAACGCGAGTTTATTTCCAATGCATCACACGAGTTAATGACCCCAATATCTATCCTTCAATCGAAAATTGAGAACATGTTTGAGGAAGAAGATATTTCGGATGAAACCAAAGTGCGGCTGATAGAAATGCAGAAGATATTGAACCGGCTTAAAAGCATTACTAAAACATTGCTGCTAATATCGCAAATAGAGAACGAGCAATTTTTGAAGGAAGACAACATATCATTGTCAGAATTGATCCATGAGGTATATGAAGAAATATCCATTCGTTTGCAGGAAAAAGAGATCAGTTGCGAGATGGATATACCGTCAGAATGGATTTTAAATCATGTCAATAAATTCCTGCTCTTCAATTTGTTTTTCAACCTCATAAATAACGCCATCAAGTACAATAAGGAGCAGGGTGAAATTAAAATAACAGGACATACAGATAATAAATTCTTCCTTATTGTAGTAGCCGATACCGGTATAGGCATTAATGCAGACCGAATACCTCATATTTTCAATCGCTTTAAAAAATTTACACAATCACTTCAGCAGGATAGCTTCGGATTGGGGCTGCCTATAGTGAAATCAATTGCCGACTTTCATAAAATCCGCATAGAAGTCGCCTCAGAACCAGGTATAGGCACCACATTTAAGCTTTTTTTTCCGGCTAATCTTATAGTCAATCAGCCTTAAAGCATTCTTAATTAGCTAAATAAAAAATATTTTATATTTAAACTACTTTTCCTATAGGCATTATAGAAATATTCATATATTTGTTTCATGATAGTTAATCAAAAACTTCTATCATATATAATGCAGAGTGCTTATTGGGAGCAAACAGATGGTTCGAACCCATCCTCTGCGTCCTCTCTTCTCTCTTAGGTTTATAATTGGTTGAAAGAGCTCCTGCCCATCAGGAGCTCTTCTTTTTTATTAAAATATCTGGTATCAGCGCTTTAGATATAAGTTATGATAAAAATCAGGCGTAGTAAAAAAGAGGATTTCCTTTTAAAAATCAAAGCCGTAAGATCTCCTTGCTACACTTTTACTTTATCTGATAGTTCCAAATTGCTGAGTAATAGACTACTAAATTTATCATTTATAGAAAATATTTATTTGCTTAATGATTAACTTTATTGTAACTTACACGTATAACCAATGTAACATACTTATTACAATCAGGCCTTCGCAATGAAAACAAAACAACATCATTTTTTGAACAATGCATGGAAGGATTATCCATCAGACGTCAATGCAGAAAAATGCCAGCTGGTTTTAACTTTCGGAGCGTCTTCATGTATCGTAAAACCCGACGTTTATGAGCATTTAAAGGCGTTATATCCCAATGCAGACATAGTATTTGCGTCAACTTCAGGCGAAATTATTAACGACTCAGTGTATGATGACTCCGCGGTTGCCACAGCTATTGCGTTTGAAAAAACTAACGTGCGTTGCGTTAAGACAAATATTAAGCATCACGACAATAGCTTTGATACCGGGAATTATTTAATGGAGCAATTGCTGAAGGATGACCTAAATTCTGTTTTTGTTATTTCTGATGGTACATCGATCAACGGTAGTGAACTGGTTGATGGGTTTAACTATTGCAAAAAATCAATCCCTGTGTCAGGCGGATTAGCCGGTGACGCAGCAAGATTTGAGAAGACTTTTACAGGAATTAATGAAGTACCGTCACAAGGTAATGTGATCGCTATCGGTTTTTATGGTAAAGATATAGTGATCGGCCATGGTTCTTTGGGTGGTTGGGACGAGTTTGGACACGAACGTGCGATTACAAAGTCGGACAAGAACGTTTTATATGAGATCGACCATAAAAATGCGCTTGATCTTTACAAAGAATATTTAGGTGACTATGTAAACGAACTACCGGGTTCAGCTTTACTGTTTCCATTATCAATCCGGCACAATCATTCTGACAAAAACCTCGTGCGTACTATTCTGAGTATTAATGAAGAAGAAAAATCAATGGTTTTTGCGGGCAACCTTCCGGAGGGGAGTAAGGTTAGACTGATGAAGGCCAACTTTGATAAACTTATTGAGGCGTCTTCTACGGCGGCAACTGATTCTTTTAAAGGAATTAAAAACCAACAGCCTGACCTTGCAATATTGATAAGCTGCGTTGGACGTAAGCTAATATTGCAAGAACGTACTGACGAAGAAGTTGAAGCAGCTAAAGAGATTTTGGGTGACCACACAGCCATTACCGGCTTTTACAGCTATGGCGAGATATCGCCCTTTAACTCGAATGTGCAATGTGAATTGCATAATCAAACTATGACCATTACAACCTTTACAGAACTTTAGTAACAAGATAAGTGGAGACCGTGTATCATAATGTACTGAATAAGCAAATCAGAAAATTGCTTCCTGAGTCTTATTTAAAGGATGAGGCTTTGCTTAGTTTTCTGGAAAGTGTAAGTAATTACTATAAGTCCATAGAAAAGGCCCAAAAGCTATCTGAACATGCCTTTGCGATAAGTGAACGCGAGTATCAGGAGGTAAACAGTAATTTACTTAGTGAAAACAAAATAAAGCAGAAGTCGATTTCCGAGATCAAGAAGGCAATAAGCTCGCTGGCCCCTGACTCTGTATCCGACCTTGGAGAATCAGATGATGACCTGATCACGATCATAAAATTTCTGCAACAGGAGATCGGGAAAGCTAAAGAATTGGAGCTACAGCTCATACTATCAAAAGATGTAGCAGAAAAGGCGGCATTGTCCAAGTCGCAGTTCTTATCAACAATGAGTCACGAGATCAGAACGCCGATGAATGCTGTAATCGGATTTACCCATTTGCTTTTGCAAATGAATCCTCGTGAAGACCAAATGGAGTACCTGAAAATGTTAAAATTTTCTGCAGAAAACCTCCTGGTACTAATCAACGATATATTAGATTTTAGCAAAATAGAGGCCGGTAAGATTGAATTTGAAGAAGCTGATTTTAGCATAAAACAATTAATCAGCAACATCCGGCTTGCACTGCTGCAAAAGGCCACTGAAAAAGATATTCAACTCAAATTACTAATTGATCATGATTTGCCGGATGTGATTATTGGAGACCCGGTTCGACTTGGGCAGATATTGACAAACCTCATTAGTAATGCAGTAAAATTCACCAAGGAGGGCAAGGTTACCATAGTAGCTTCCCTCGGTGAAAAAAATAAGGATCATACAATAATCGACTTTGAAGTTGCAGATACCGGTATCGGCATCGCGGCAGATAAACTGGAAAATATTTTTGAAAGCTTCACTCAGGCGAGTTCAGACACAACACGCAAATTTGGTGGCACTGGTTTAGGCCTTACCATAACCAAGCGTTTATTGGAGTTGATGGGTTGCGAAATTAAGGTAAGGTCGGAACTTGGTAAAGGCTCGGTATTCTATTTCAGCCTTAAAATGAAAAACAGCTCGAAGCAGTTTGTCCAGGGCATAAAAGATGAAAGCCCCTTCGAAGTCAAAAGTTTAAAAGGTATTAAAATATTAATTGCCGAGGATAACCAGATCAATGTGATATTGGCCAAGCAATACATGAAATTGTGGGATATTGAATGTGACGTAGCTGAAAACGGTGAGATTGCTTACACATTGGTGCAAACTAATGATTATGACATGGTTTTAATGGACCTGCAAATGCCTGAAAAGGATGGCTACCAAACAACTGTTGCCATAAGGAAATTGCCGGGTGAAAAGTTCAAAAATCTTCCCATCATTGCATTAACAGCTTCAGCGATGCTTGATATTAAAGATCAGGCTTATATTGTTGGTATGAATGATTATATCAGCAAACCGTTTAACCCGGATGAATTACACCGCAAAATAGCTCTGTATGCTAAAGCAGGGGTGAATACTTTATAACAACTCTCTTTTTCTCAAAAACAAAAAGGCCCTGATTGCATAAATCAGAGGCCTTTTTCACTAAATCTACATGTTTATTTTATCGATAAAATCTGCACTGGCCCGAGCATACCAGACGGCGATAACGGTGAGCTTGCCTGGTAAAAGGGCATAGTTGTATAAGTATACTTCTGGGTTACGCCCTGTTGCTGGTCGCCAATGAGCCTGTTTACCCACAGGTTGGTGACTTTAACTTCAACTTTGTTCTCGCCAACCTTTAAAGCCTTTGTCACGTCAACCCGGAAAGGGCTTTTCCATATAATGCCCAGCGATTTTCCATTCACAAACACCTCTGCAAGATTTTTCACGCTACCAAGGTCAAGGCAAAGCATATTACCCTTTTTAAACCAGTCGGCTGTAGCTTTAACGGTTTTAGTATAGCTTGCCGTTCCGGAAAAATATTTAACACCCGCATCCTGGTTGTCAGTCCATGATTTCAGTTCGTTCACTTTTATTGAAGCAGGCGCGCCCAGGTTTTTTGGGAAGCCGATGGTCCAGTCACCGGTCAGTGTGGTCAATGATTTTTCCGTTCTGGCAGGGATAGCCACCGTTGCATTTACTACTTTACCTTCAAACACAATAAAGATCGCATCCTGAGGCTGCAGGTTAAGGTCGACTTTCGTAACACCATTTGCAATGGTATAGGATACTTCTTCAGATTTACCTGTCTCCGCATGCCAAATCTTAGGAACTCTGCCAGTCACCCTGAAAGTAGCGGTTACATTTCCAGGAGTGCTCCGGCGATTGTTTACCCAATAAATATCGCTACTGCTTGTTTTGCGGTGTACATATAAAAGTTTGGTGTTAGCATCTGGCTTTGTGTAAGTAAAGTCAGGTGCTACGTTTATTTCGCCTAAAACATCATTTAATGATTTCCCTTCGCTAACATGAGTATTGGATGAAGACCATATTTCGTTAACCAATCTATCAAACTCACCCTTATCATCGCTTAAGCTTGGTGTTCCGGTTGGTTTTACACCGGCCACCGTCGCACCGGCTTTTACCAACTCGCTTATTTTACGCAATACAGGCAACGACATTTTAACAGCATTGCTATCCAGCACCAAAACGCTATAACTCATTCCGCTTGGCGTTACCAGCTTTCCATCTTTTACCGATAACAAATTAATAAGAGCATCAGCATTGGTAAAATCGTAGTTATATCCTTCCGGGATATTTGGAAGTTTTTTGTGAAACAGGGAAGTAATGTTATTGTCCTCCCCATAATAATAAACGATATCAGCAACAAATTTTCCCTGCTGCAACAGATAGCTGCTTCTTGACAGATAAGAGGTCCACGCTGATGCCTCTTCGGCCCAGGTATCATGGCGGTTAAACCATTGACCGAATGGGCCGAGGCCTAAGCCCGGTATCTTATCATCTGTTGGTTGATGTACGGAGCAGTGGATCACAAACCTGTTTAACCCACTTGCAAGCTCCAGGTCGGCAGTTGGCTTTAATGCTTCTGGTGAATAGGACCAGGCAGCTGCCGGGATTCCCAACGCAGTTAATGATTCCGCGGCAACAAAGTTCTGTCCGTAGATATGCGCTACCGAAGCAGATTCACGGATGTCAGCCTCGTAATTTGTTTGATCGTTACCGTTGATAAATGGATTAGGTGTCCACATGGCCGACATTGGGACAGCGGCCTTGCGTTTTACATCCATGCCATCAGCAATCAAGGCACGATCGCTTTCATGCGATTCGGAGTAACGTTTCATTCCATATTGTGCCAGGATGCTGGTTAAAGCATCATAGTGATATTCGGCCAACATCTCGCTCAATGTCTTTCTAAAATCAAACAGGAATTGTTCGCTTGCTTCTGAACTCTCTACAACTACTCCCGTCAATACCGGCATCCACGGAATAAGGCTGTAGCCACGTCGTCTTTGGAATTCTGCAGGTAGATTGGCGGTCCAGTTTTGTGCACCGGCTTCCCAACTGTCCGTCACCATAAATTGCAAACCGCCTTTAGCACCCATCAAACCGCCTGTAGCATCTTTATATTGATCGAGATAATTAGTAAAGTAAGTTTTTACTGCAACCGGATCAAGTTTATCCACCTCAGGACCGGTTGCTTCAGGTGATGCAGGGTGATTGGTGATGCCTAATAATGAATATCCAAAGCGAACGATCTTCCAGCTACCTTCAGGAACTGTCCAATTCAATGTTCCATCGGGGCTCATCTTGCCTGTTAAATCAATGATATCGTTGGTCGATACCACATCGCTGGTTGCTGCGGTCATTTTTTTAACCAAATCATTTACCGGGGCAAACGCTGCTTTTTCTTCAAAACGGTTGATCACATAGGCCGGATGCAGATATATTTCGGCTATCTCGGTTCCCGGTGGCGTAACAGGCTTGGTCATAATACCCACCATTGCCGCCATCGAATTGATTTGCGGCGGTGGATTTTTAACTGTCACCCTGAAATATTTTGCCGTAGTAACCGGAATAGGAATAGTTTGCTGCAAAATTGCTCCTGGAGGAATGTTGCAAATCAATTTGAAATTTACACCATCATCACTGGCCTCCAGTTTTCGGCTGTCAGCGGGTGTCGCGCCCATACCGAACATACTCGGTTCTCCTCCACCCACCATCGTGATCGCTTTGATCGTTTGCGCCTGCGGAAACCCAAATTGTATCCATGCAAAACCAGCAACAGAATCTCGAGGCAACAGATTGGAGGTGCCTAAATCGCCATCTGTTAATTGCTGTAATGTAAAGTTGCCACCGCTGGATGTTACCACTGCGCCAAGATCGCTTAATGATTTGTCGGCTCCCGGTAGTTTAAATGCTACAACAGCAACATCTTTATAAAACTTTACCTGCTTGGAAGTATCCACGGTTTCGCCAAAGCCTGCTTGAAGCGGTATATTTTGGAAAGGGCCAGTAACTCCTGATGATTGCTTGATTTTCGGATTGGTGGCCCCGCCTTTCACACGCATTTCCGACCAAACTACCTTTTTCATTCCGTCCTCCGGTTTTACCCAAGGTCCGCCGCTTTCGCTCCAGCCCGGAGAACCTGCGATTGCCATTTCCAAATGCAATGAGTCTGCAAGCTTTGTAGTGAACTTAAATGCATCCTTCCACTCAGGTGTCATGAATGTCAATCGCTTTTGCACTATTTGGGGAGTAAGCAGTGAGGCGTCGAAATTCTGAAACCCGCCAACACCGGCACGTTTCATCCATAAAAGGTCAAGCTTTATTCCCTCCTTGGTAATATTTCCATTCATCCAGTGCCACCACACCCTCGGCTTCGCTGCGTTAGGCGGAGACACAAATTTATCATATAGGGTATCCGTTTTTTTTGATTGCGCCTGGATACGACCAGAACCGCACAACAGAAATGCAGCGGTTGCGATTGAACCTAAATATCTCTTCATTTTTTGTTGGTTAATTGGTTAGGCATGATCTGGAAATCATACTGTAACAAATTTATTCACTATGTATTTAAAACTGTCCTTAACTGTCTTGTTTAGAATTTATAAGTCAGCGTCAGAAAATAAGCTCTTGGCGGTATAGCAATAGTTGAATAGGGCTTATTTGCTGCCACGTCAGCCTGGTACATCGCTCTAGTATAACCCTCGCGATCCAATGCTGCTAAGAATGTACCTGGTCTTGACCAGCTCATTACACCATACTTATCAAACACGTTATTGATGTTCACGCTAACCTGCAGCTTCTTGGTAAAATCGTAACCTGCTCCCAGGTTAAACTGGCTGAACGCGGGCAGCAAAAATGCATTGGCCACGTTAGCTTCTCTCGACCCCATATATTGCCAGTTGATGAAAGAGAAGAAATTTCCGACGTTGTAAGAAGGTGTCACATTCAGGATGATATTCGCGCTGTTATCGGCCCTGTTTCCTGAATAATCCACCAGCTGATCGTCTGCCGGACCATTGGCATTAGCGATCCAAACTTTATAAGTCAACGCCTTTGAATTCTGAAGGGTAGCCACAGCTTTCACGCTAAAATTCCTGCTAAAATCCATGTGGCTTTCCAGCTCTATACCGTAAGTTCTGACCTTTTCGTATTCAAGTGGCGGTGAATAGAAAGTTACGTTGTCGGCATTGGTAAAGTTCTGTACGTTGGGCACATTGCTCAACACGCTATAAAAAGGTGTAGCAAATAGTGCAAAATTGCGGTCGGTTATTTTTATACCGGCCTCGGCCTGGCTAACCCGTTGTGCAGGTGTAATCAGGTTGGCAGAAGTGTATGCCGTATTTGCTGCAAAATAAGTACTCAGATCAGGCGCTTTGTTACCCAGGGAGTAGCGGCCGTAGAATGCGATATTGCCCGTCAGCTTATAATTTAATCCGGCTGAGTACGAGAATGTATTAACTGTTTTATCAAAACCATAATGCGTACCCAGCGTACCGCCTGCATTATCATAAAGAGTTAAAGGATTGCCATCGGTACCGCCATAATTTGGGTCACTTGCTTGAGGGTTGGTAACACTTGGCGCGGCAAAACCTTTTACATGCATGGATTCGAAACGTACACCGTAATCAAGGTTCAGTTCAGGTGTGATTTGCCAATTGTGACCGAAATAAGATGCCAGTTGATTTTGGTTTGCCTGGTTATCGGCCACACCGCCACCACCTATACCAGTTATGCCGTTAGGGTTAGTAATCTGGTACACTTGTCCTGTCGAATTTGTAACCGTCACATTCACCAAATCAGGATGATTCTGTATCGTTCCCAATCCCAAACCAGCAATGCCATTCAGATTGTCAACATGGCTGTAACCGTAAAAGCCTCCCAGCGTAAAGCTCATATTTTTGAGCGTTTTGGTTAGGGAAAACTGATCCAGTAACTCGTTCGATTTATTTTTTACATAGAACAACGGCTCAAAGAACAAGGAGTTAGGAGAAACTGCCGCACCCGGAAAATTGCTGTTGGTTACTGTAAAATCATAACCTGAAAATGAATTAACCGTACCTAATGTTGCACCTGTACGTGCGTTAGTAAAGTTATAGGTACCCGCCCGGCCTAATGTGCCTAATATGGCATAAGTAACCAGGTCGTTAAGAGCTACCGGGTAAACAACCGCTGTCGTATTCCAGTCAGCATCTTTAGATGAATATCTGATGGCATTATTAAAAGTAAGGCTGCTATCCAAATGCTGTGTCCAGTTGGCGCCTACCGACCTGTCGATGGAGTGTATCAGGTTAGTTGAATTATAATTGTCAGTTCCTGTTCCGTTAACCGGAATTTGTACAGACACTGCCGGTATTAATACAGAAGATGTTTCGGTAAAGCCTGGTGCTGGTTTTGGATTGGTAAAGCTAAGGGTTGGTGTAAATTCAAACCAACCGTTGTGGTCATTCAAGTATTTACCATAAATTTTTAATGAACCTGTTTTATACTTTTTATAGATATTACCTTTTATTTGACCACCTTTATTCAAT
>Ga0097621_100000011_pt1 | contig 111116 bp, 93 predicted proteins | sample KBSMisM72_FD_73165 | JGI IMG/M metagenome (GOLD analysis project Ga0097621, IMG submission 73165) | Miscanthus rhizosphere microbial communities from Kellogg Biological Station, Michigan, USA - KBS Miscanthus M7-2 (version 2) (version 2) | ecosystem: Host-associated > Plants > Roots >... | reverse complement strand
TGTTTTTAATTGGTTGGACTTGATTTTTGTTGTTGAATGACTAGAATATCCCCCGTATCCGGAGCTTTAGCGAAGAGTTTTTTAATCGCTTTAATTCTCTCTCCTCTTTTATCTTTTGCACAGCGCCCCAGTCTCAATTTTGAGCATTTTGGCACACGCGAAGGTCTATCCCAAATCAATGTCAACTGCATTATACAGGATAGCCGTGGCTTTATGTGGGTTGGCAGCCGTAACGGATTGAATAGATATGATGGATATAAGTTTATCACCTATCGTTACGACTCATCGAATGAAAGCAGCTTAAGTAATAACATGATCACGGACCTGGCAGAGGATTCCGAGGGTAACATCTGGGTAGCAACTCAAAACGGTTTAAATCGCTACTGTCGTAAAACGGGTATTTTTACCCGCTACCTGCACGACGCACATAATAGCAACAGTTTGACGAATAATGTTATCAACCGGTTGGCATTTGATAACAATGGCGCTTTGTGGATAGCAACGCAGGTTAATGGCCTGGATTGCTTTAATTTGAAAAAGAACAAATTCATACATCATACACACTCAGACGCAATTGCAGGAGCAATCAATGATAATAATGTAAGAACTGTTTACAAAGATTCACATGGGCACATGTGGGTTGGAGCCGCGAGCGGGGGACTAAGTCTTTATGATCCCGGAACGAATTCTTTTACGAACTATCGGTTTTACGATCCTAAAACACACGTCCTGGCAGGAGAAAATGTAGTCAGCATAGTAGAAAATAATGATCATGAGCTATGGATAGGTACTCAGGAAGATGGTTTGTACCTGTTCGATGAACGGAGTGGCGCATATACAAAATTTAAACATGGGGAAGGTGAAATAAATACAATTTCGAGCAATACAATCTATAGCCTGAATAAAGACGAAGCCGGAAACTTGTGGATCGGTACCGAAAATGGGGGGTTAACAGTTTATGATATTAAGAATAAGAGGTTTTATCAATACGCAAATGATGAAGTAGATGGTAACAGTATTAAAGGTAATTCTATTTATGCAATCTGCCGCGACCGTTTAGGGAATATGTGGCTGGGGGCTTTTAGTGGCGGCATCAATCTCTTTAAAAAATCTACCTCAAGTTTCACGTTGTACCGCCACAATTCATCGCCGGGTAGCTTATCAAACAACTTTGTTCTTTCTTTATTTGAAGACAGAAATAAAAATATATGGGTTGGCACGGATGGCGGAGGGTTAGACAGGCTTGATCCTCAAAGCGGGATATTTACCCATTATAAACAGCAGCGGGGAGGCAAAAAAGGGATATCTGGCAACTATGTGCTGGCACTAAACCAGGACGAAGAAGGAAAATTATGGATAGGCACGTGGGGTAACGGCATGACTGTAATGGATCCGGTGACCGGAAAATGCGATTACTTCGATAAAGATGCTGCCGGTGGGCATAAATTAAGCGGGAATAACGTGTATAACCTGTTGCAAAGCCGTGATAACAAAATATGGCTGAGTATTTTTGGTGGTGGACTGAACTGCTATGACAAAAAAACCAATACCATAAAATATTATACCCTTGATCTGAATAATCCTAAAAGTATCAGCAGTAATTATATATATTCTTTACTGGAAGATAGCAAAAAACGGTTGTGGATAGGTACTTCTGATGGCGGGCTCAATCTTATGGATCGTAGTAATGGTACTTTTACCATCTTTCAGCACGACGAGAAAAAGAACAGCATCAGCAATAATGGGATAACAGACATATTTGAAGATAGTAAAGGGCATTTGTGGCTATGTACTCTTTCGGGGCTCGATTTGTTTGATCCTGATACCAGGCACTTTACTGTATTTACAAAAAAGGACGGCTTGTCGAGCGATATAACCTATGCAGTAAGAGAAGACAACCTGGGTAAGCTTTGGATCAGTACCAATAACGGATTATCGCAATTGGACCCGAAAACCGGTAAGTTTAAAAACTATACTATAGAAGACGGTATACAGGGTGATGAGTTTAAAGCACATTCAGCATTTAAGGCCGGTAATGGTAAACTTTATTTCGGAGGGATTAACGGCTTTAATAGTTTTTACCCCGAACAAATATTAGAGCCTGTTTCCTTGTCGCCCGTTGTTCTTACCGGGATACAGATATATAATAAGCCGTTAGCGATAGCAAAAAATAGCCAGGATACTTCGCCGCTTAAGCAGGATATTGCTGATACAAAATCGATCGATTTATCCTATAAACAATCTATGATATCGCTTGAATTTGCATCGCTGGATTTTGGCTCGGCAGATAAAAAGATGTATGCCTATAAACTTGGGAACTTTGATGCAGAATGGATAAACGTAGGCAACCGGAATACAGCTTCTTATACCAACCTTCCTCCGGGACAATATACATTTCAGGTTAAATGCAAAAGGAGCGATGGTGAATGGTCACCGGTGGTAGACACGCTGAAAATTACCATTGTTCCTCCGTATTGGCTCACATGGTGGTTTAAACTTCTTGCGGTTGCCTGCGCTGTAGGGGCTATCTATGGTATTTTTAAATACCGCGTACGGGTAATAGCAAGGCAAAAGCAGGAGCTTGAGACGCAGGTTCAGGAGCGTACAGAGCTTTTGAAAGCAATGACTGAGAATGAACGCAAAGCCCGCGAAGAGGCCGAAAAGGCCAATCAGGCAAAGAGTGTTTTCCTGGCGACAATGAGCCATGAAATACGTACCCCGATGAACGGTGTTTTGGGTATGGCCACCCTTTTAAATGAAACAGAACTCAACTCCGAACAACGCGAATACTCACAAACCATTTTGCATAGTGGTGAGGCGCTGTTGAATGTGATTAATGATATACTTGATTTTTCAAAGATAGAATCGGGTAAAATGGAGCTCGATTCCCATGATTTTGATTTACGCAAATGTGTTGAGGAAGTAATGGACCTTTTCTCCGGAAAAGCAGCCGAATCTGGTATCGATCTGATCTATTATGTAGAACCTGACCTGCCTTATCAGCTAAACGGCGATAGCATGCGCCTGCGGCAGGTGCTGATCAATTTATTGGGTAATGCCATTAAGTTTACACATCGCGGTGAAATATTGGTCAGCGTAAGTAAGATAAGGGATTTGGAAGAAGGCAGGATCGAAGTTGGCTTTGAAGTAAAGGATACCGGTATTGGTATACCCGAAGAAAAGCTACCGCAACTGTTCGATGCTTTCTCTCAGGTTGATTCTTCAACTACGCGTAAGTATGGCGGATCGGGCCTTGGCCTGGCTATTTGCAAACGCCTGGTGGCAATGATGGGTGGTGGTCGTATTGTTGTTAAAAGTAAACAAGGCAAAGGCGCTACATTTAGCTTTTCGATCAATTGCCTTGTTGCAGAAAATCAGAAACAAAGTAACATAATCCCAGGCAGAGAGGTACTGATCGGGAAAAAAGTGCTGATCATTGATGATAATCTCACCAATCTGCGCATTCTGCAGTTACAGTTAAAACAGCGTCAAATGGAGGTAGTATCAGCGACGGAAGGGCCTGAGGCGTTGTACTTGCTGGAAACCAATGAAGGCATAGAACTGGTGATCACTGATATGCAAATGCCGGGCATGGATGGAGTAGAGTTTACCACACTGCTTAAACAAAGAAGGCCGCTTTTACCTGTGATTTTATTAAGCTCGATGGGCGATGAAAGCCGGAAAAAGCACCCTGGTTTGTTTGTTGCAGTGCTCAATAAACCGATTAAGCCATCACATCTGGAAAAAGTGATTCTTAACCAGTTTCATTTTGACCCCGAAAAAGGGCAGGAGCAGCAGGCGTCTCACCAGAAGCTCAACAAGGACTTTGCATTATCAAAACCATTGGATATCCTGGTTGCGGAGGATAATATTATCAACCAAAAAATGATTCTGAAGGTGCTGGAAAAACTGGGATATAATGCCGTAGTTGCAAATAACGGGCGCGAAGCAATCCAAATGCTCGATCAACAATTTTACGACCTGATATTGATGGACGTACAAATGCCCGAAATGGACGGCCTCGAATGTACCCGTTATATCAGGGAAAATAATGAGCGGCAGCCGGTGATTATAGCCATGACGGCTAATGCGATGGTTGAGGATAAGGAAGAATGCCTGAAAGCAGGTATGAATAATTATATAGCCAAACCTGTAAAGATTGACCTGTTGGTTGAAATGTTGCAGCAGACAGAATTCCCTATAAAAGTTTCTGTTTAAAACCGGCAGAATCCCACACTTCAATGTAAAAAAATCGGATAGATTAATATAGTTTGTGTATTTATTGGTTATTTGCCTAAAAAAATCTTTATGGCAATTCAACCAGGGCAACCGGCACCCCAGTTTACTTTAGTATCGTCCGATAAGAAAGAAGTGTCTCTGTCGGATTTTAAAGGAAGAAAAGTCGTTCTACATTTCTTTCCTTTTGCATTCACAGGAACATGCACTACCCAGTTATGTACCATGCGCGATAATTTTGGTTACTATGATGGGCTGAACGCGCAGATCATCGCCATATCAGTCGACTCTCCTCACGCCCTCGCTAAGTTTAAGGAAGAGTATAATTATAACTTTTTATTACTGTCCGACTTCAATAAGACGGTATCTCCGCAATATGATGCTTTTTATGAGGAGTTTTCGCTGGGGCTTAAAGGAGTATCCAAGCGTGCAGCCTTTGTAATAGATGAAAACCAGAAAATCATCTATGCGGAGGTGCTTGAAAATGCCAGGGAACTACCCGATTTTAATGCAATTGCGGAAGCTGTAAAGTAATTTCAAAAAAATTATTACTGTTTCAAAAGAAATCCTATTTTTGCAGTCCGTTTGAAAAAGCGCCTGCCTAACTAAGACGTTTGTTTGGACGGAAATATATAAAGTGTTGCACTTGTAGCTCAATTGGATAGAGCATCTGACTACGGATCAGAAGGTTAGGGGTTCGACTCCCTTCAAGTGCACAAAAAATTTTAGGCCTTTCTGTACTGTACCGAAAGGCCTTTTAAATTTCAACCAACAACTATATATGCTGAATTTAGTTCTGTTTGGTCCTCCGGGGGCTGGTAAGGGTACGCAATCAAAAAATCTTATCGACAAATACGGTTTAATTCACCTTTCAACAGGCGACCTGTTGCGCGGCGAAATTGCTGAAGGAACTGAACTGGGTCTAGAAGCTAAAAAACTGATGGACGACGGCAAACTGGTTCCGGATGCTGTGGTTATTGGTATGATCAGTCATAAGCTGGACGCTAATAAAGATGCTAAAGGCTTCATTTTTGATGGTTTTCCACGTACAGTGGTACAGGCAGAAGAACTTGACGAATTGCTTAGTAGCAAAGGCGCGCCTATATGCTGCATGATTGCTTTAGAAGTAAATGATAATGAACTGGAACATCGTTTACTTTTACGCGGCAAAGATTCAGGCAGAGCAGATGATGCAAATCCGGAAGTAATTCGCAAGCGTATCAAAGAATACAATGATAAAACAGCTCCGGTAGCTGATTTTTACAAGGGGCAGAGCAAATTCAACAGCATTAATGGAATTGGTTCTGTAGATGAAATATTTGCCTCGATTTGTGCGATAGTAGATAAGTATCTTAAATAATAGGTTTAAAAACCAAAGATTGATATCCGGGAAACTGCCCCCGGATATTTTTGTTTAATAAAAATTCGTTTTCGATTTAAAAACAAATCTGAAATCGTAATTCTAAAATCCGAAATCAAACGTGTCTCAGGGTTCAAATTTTGTTGATTATGTGAAGATATGCTGCCGGTCGGGGCATGGCGGGGCGGGCTCTGCACATTTGCATCGTGATATACTCACGTCAAAGGGAGGCCCTGATGGTGGTGATGGTGGTCGCGGTGGGCATGTAATAGTAAAAGGCAACGCCCAGTTATGGACGCTGCTGCACCTGAAATTCCGGAAGCATGTGATAGCCAGCAACGGTGACGCAGGCGGATCAGCTTTGAGATCTGGCAAGACCGGGGAGGATGAAATATTGGAAGTGCCGCTGGGTACCATCGCTAAAAATGCTGAGACTGGTGAAACAATCTTCGAGATCACGCAAGACGGAGAAACAAAAATATTAACACCCGGTGGTCGCGGTGGCTTAGGTAACTGGCATTTTAAATCACCAACGCAACAAACGCCACGCTTTGCACAACCCGGCGAACCCGGTCGTGAAGATTGGAATATACTGGAATTAAAACTGCTGGCTGATGTAGGGTTGGTAGGGTTCCCGAATGCGGGCAAATCAACGTTATTGTCCGTAGTTTCAGCTGCAAAGCCAGAGATAGCAGACTATGCATTTACCACGCTTGTGCCAAACTTAGGCATTGTGGCGTATCGCAACAACAAATCCTTTGTAATGGCCGATATTCCTGGGATCATCGAGGGTGCGTCACAAGGTAAAGGATTAGGATTCCGGTTTTTGCGCCATATTGAGCGTAACTCAGTACTATTGTTTATGGTGCCTGCAGATACGAGTCGCACGATAAAAGAAGAGTATGAGATACTGCTAAACGAATTAGAAGAATATAACCCGGAACTAATACACAAACCCCGTGTGCTGGCGGTCACCAAGTCAGATATGCTGGATGCTGAATTGCAGGATGAGATGAAGAAGGAATTGCCAAAAGGTATTCCGTCCATGTTCATATCCTCCGTAGCTCAGAAAGGGTTGAATGAGTTGAAGGATTTGCTCTGGAAAGAGATCAACAAATAAGTTTCCTGTTTTATAGCTTGACGCAAGGCGGTTGGCGTGTGGTGTTTTGTGAAACAATGACTTTAAAATCATTGTTAACTAAATATGAAAACCAAGGACAAACCTGTAAAGAAAGCCAGTAAAAATCCTGTAACAGAAGCAAAAGGACACCCGGATGGTCCGAGCCTTACCGAAATGCTAAATGGCGAGGAAGAGAAAATGTTGAGAAAAAAAAAGAAAGATGATTCGGCGGGCGGACCGATACCTGTTATTTAGCGACCGGTTATACCAACGGACCAGTTGGGATAAAATTTATTGAATCGACGAGAACAAGTAAAACAGATATAAATAATGTAATACCCGAGATAATTTTAACTAGCAAATTTGGGGTAAATAACTTATATCTTAGTAAAACTCGGGATGATATAAAAATAAAGATAGAAGCATACATAAACGTGTTGAAGATAGTGGACCTTATTTCATGAGCCCTATCAAGTGCCTTTGATTCGTTGTGTGTTAGGCTTCGTATTTCAACTAATTTAGGTCTTACTTTGACAATCCTATAAGATATTTCAGCTTTAAAAAAGAATGCAATACCAATAATTATATATGCGAACAAAATCGCTATATAGGTTAGTTTAATTTTTAAAGAATCATTCCTTGTCAACTTCTGATGGATATTACACCCACTTATTTGATCAGATGCGGCACAAAACACGATGTATTACCCGTTATCAGGGTATCATCTTCACGCACACCCATGCCGGCCGACTGCTGACCCACAACCCAAGAGCCCAGGACTGGCGTTTTTCCGTTAAACTTTGGGATATTAAAAAGCTCCTGGCAAATGTAGCCTTCGCCGCCATATTCGCCCTTTGATGAGCCTATGACAGTACCATTTTGAACCAATTGAATGTTCGCTCCTTCCCGGGAGAGGATCGGCTTTTTGGCATAGTTGCTTAACCTGTTCTCGTTCTCGAAATAGCATTCCAGGATATAAGGACATCTCGGGAAAAGTTTCCAAAGTATAGGCAGGATGGCTTTGTTTGAAAGTATCATCTTCCACGCAGGCTCTATCCAATACATTTGCTGGGATTCCAATAAGTTCGGCGCAAAATCTTCGCGTATCATCCATTCCCAAGGGTAGAGTTTAAAAATGTTTTTTATCGGCTCCGAACGCATATCCACAAAAGCCTTCCAATCGTTATCGTACCCGATGTCATCCATAAAAAGAAGATCGGTTTCAATACCGGCTTGTATGGCGCAATCACGGATATATTCAACAGTTGTTAAATCTTCGAGCGATTGTTTTACGCAGGCAAAATGCAGTTTGCCCGGATACAGGTAGTTCTTGAGGTATTTCCAGTAATCGATTAGCTTCTCATGTAATGAATTGAACTGATCCCTCTGCTTATCAAAATCCTGAAGCCAAAACCACTGAACTATTCCCGCTTCAAATAGCGAGGTAGGCGTATCAGCATTGAATTCAAAAAGCTTAAGGTTTTTACCATCATAGCCAAAATCAAACCGGCCGTAAATAGCTGGGGCGTCTTCATTCCATGAGCGTTCTATCAATTCAATAGCATTATCAGGAATGGCAAACTGATCATATAGTTGGTTATCAATCACGTATTGAACAGCCTCAAGGCACATATCCCAAAGCTCGCCTGTAGCTTTTTCGATAAACAATATCTCGTCCATCGAAAATTCGTAATAGGCTGATTCATTCCAGTAAGGCACATTGGTGGTGTGAAAACCAAAGCCGAGTTTCTGAACAGCTTCCTGCCAGTTATTTCGTGGGGTAATTTCTATTCTTCTCATGACGAAACAGAAAAACTATGTGAGCCACCAAAACCACCTCTAACCACAGACGATTTGAAACCAGAGCTGCCTATGTTACTACGCTCAGATATTGCCTCAGAATAATAACCTGCATGCATATACCGACCGCCGTAAAACATGCCATACGGCCTGAACGCATAAAACCAAAGCCAATGACTGCCTCCATGACCCACATAAGTATATCCGGCAGTGGTATCCGAACGCATATATACTTTGGGGGTATCGTCGTTCCAATCATTATCCCTCGGTGTTTTGTGGCACGATGCCAGTGCAGCCGTGATCAGCACCAGAGAAATAGTTTTCGATTTTTTCATTTTACTGTGATGAAAATCTGGTAATTCTTGTTGACTGTCACTGTGGTATCCGTACCTTCAGAATTTTCAGCTGTTTCACGTGTTTGACCGAGAGAAGGGATAGTATCTGTAGTGGTAACATCCTTCACCACTACACTATGCACCCAGGTTTTTCTTTCGATATAAAGCACATCCTTGGTATTAGAAATGTGCTTGACGGAAAGTTTAGCCTCGATAGAACCATCTTTGTCTATCGCTTTTACTTTGTCGTTGTTGCTGTTGTCCTTGCTTTCGCAGGATGCTAAGGCAAAACCGAGGAGGATAAGGAAGAGGAGTTTTTTCATGTGCTTTTATTTAGAGTGCTTTATAGATCACGTATTTATCGCTGAGCTTATCTCCATACCAGTGTTTATAATCGGGAAAGCTTTTTATAATGAATTTTTCTTTTGGTCCGGCGTAATTATCAGGCAGGATAATATAAAGTGGACCTGCATGGCCATCGTGTAAATAATCGTCTATGTCTATTCTTAGATCATCACCAATCGCTTCTAAGCCTAAAATACGGTTGTTTTTAATTTCAAGCCCAAGTTCTTTATTAACAAATACAAACGTTGCGTTGTGTACCTGGTTATCGATGGCCATCACCTTATCCAAAGCGGTCTGATCAATATTTTGCTGGGCGATACCCGATATACCATGTGCACTTTTATTTTTATTATATCGATAGCCTTTCACCAGGTACCATATACTGGTAAATGCAATGATCGCCCATATAATGCACAACAGGTGACGGTAAGGTGTTTTAACCTGCCAAAATAGATAGATAGCGCCCGGTATTACAAGCAAACCTATCACCCTGAAATGGCGGCCTTCATAAGAGATTGCCTTCTGCATCAGGTATACATAGCTGAAGAATATAAATCCGACAGCATAAAAAATGATTATCAATAAGCGGTAGTTCTGATCCGGTACTTTTTTTTGTATGGTTCTTACCAGCCACAAACTTAATATAGCTAGCAGTATTAAAATGAGTATGGCTTGCCAATCGCTGAAAATTGCTTTACCTGTATGATAAATTAGCCCGTGGCAAATATCATCGATAGAAAAACCTGAAAGCAGGGGAGATGCCAACGGAAAGGCAAATGTTTTCAAGGTTAGTTTAAGCCCGGCCGATGCAGATGCCGGGTTTTGCCCTTTGGATAGAAATGATAGATAAATAACGCCAAGAGCTATTATTGCAGGTATGGCTATCCAAATTCCATTTTTTATCCAACTTATTAAATTCTTATTTGGAGACGAAAGCCTGATCCAGATAAACAATAGCCCTGCTGCGAAAACCCACATGGTAGATGACTTGCAGAAGAAGCCGATCAACCCGGAAATTAAGATGAAAAGCATCATTTGCCATGACGGCCTGTTAAAAACTACGCAGCCGTAAAGAAACCAACCTGTAAAGGCAAAGGATAATATTTCGCCACCATTATAAAATACGTAAGGAACCACAAAAAACTGCTGGCATGCGATAAAGAGCACGCTCAATGCTGCAATAAAAGGCGTAAAGCCGACTTTTTTGAAGAAGGAATAAAATCCGGATAAACCTAATAACTGGCATAGCAGAACGGTTAGTGCCGATGCTTGTCCGCTGTTAACGCTGAATATCAACTTAAATGCATAAGGCGCTAAATATTGACCAGGTGACCACCACGTGAGGAATTCTGATGCGTTTTTTGAAAAGTCAGCCTGATCTGGTGTTACCATCATGTTGAATTGCCCGCCCATCTCCATCGAACGCATCACTAAAAAGCCATTGGTGGGATCAGGAAACAACGAAGGAGGAGCAATAAACGACAAAATACCCAATATCACCACAACGGCAAAAAGGCTGCTCATGATGATCTTAGCGGTTTTTTGCTGATTCGATGCCATTGTTATTCTATAATACGATCCCTGATCTTAACGGCTGGATTACCTTGGTAAATGGAATAAGCGTCCAAATTTTTTGTTGCGATTGAACCACTGGTAAGGACGGCATGGGATGCTATAGTAATACCTTGATTTACTATCGCTCCAGCGCCTATCCATACGCCGTCCTCCATGGTTACCGGTGCGGTGATCAGGTCGAAAGTATGTTTCTTATAGTTGTGGCTTCCGGTTAGTATGGTAGCGCCTTGTGAAATGCAGGAATTAGCGCCGATGGTGATCATCTCCAAACTGTCCAGCCATACATTTTCGCCTATCCAGGTATTATCGCCGATGGTTACGTTCCAGGGGTATTTTATATTGACGTAAGGTTTGATGGTGATACTCTTCCCCAGTTTTGCACCGAATGCTTTGAGTACAAGTCGTTTTATCCCATAAACCGGGAACAAACCTGACTTGAAAAAAAGAGAGTTGGTGTAATGCCACAAGAGCCTTGTAAATGCATTACCCCCCGGATGGTAAGGGTGATTGTTGTATAATGAAAGGTCAGTTTTTTGCACCGGCTGCTGGTTGTTTATCGTCTTGCTTTATCCAAAAGTAAAGACTTACGGCAATAATGGTATAGATAACGATATTAAAAATGGTATGATGGTCGAGTATCAACCCAGGTTTTTTATCCCACAATATCGCTAGCAGTACAAACCGCAATACATTTAAAAGCTGAATACAGATTAAGCCGGTAAACAGAAAGATCAATTTCGGCTTTAGCCTTTTAGGATAGGCAATCACGAAAGCAGCAAAAAAACTCATAACACCTAAGCCAAGACAGGAATACACAACATCAAGGGTTCCGTGCCCAGCAACCAGTAACTGAAAGGCGTTGCTGATGGCTGTGAACCCACATAAATTGATAATATATTGAGACGCAAGAAGCAGTAGCCTGCGTAACAAACGGATATAATTCAGATGCTCATCCAGAAATACACTGTAATGGCTGCCATGTGACGTAATACCAAAGAAGAAAATGTTGAAATAATAGAAAAACAGGAAAAGCCCCAGAAAGATCAGCAAGAAACGTAGTGGTGATTCTCTATGAAGCCTTTTCATGGTTTTGCTGCTTAATGATCTCGTCTATTTTGATATCAACGATCAGTCTGAACCAAAATCCCTGAAGAAAATGAAAAATAATTCCGGTCCTGCCGTCTAAAATACCCAATTGAAAAATAATTCGTTGGGTGAAATAAATCATCGGGCGTACATAACGTGGTAGTTTCCACCACAATTGTTTGCGCCAGGCTGTCCGCTCATCAGGCGAGCCCCAAAAGCGTGGTTTTATAGTTTGTGTGCGTAGTTGCATCATGCGCTCCACCTCTTCCTGTGCTACCAGGTCGCTGTAACGATTGTGCTTTTCTATCCAGAAGCGGATATTGTTTTCCTTCAGGTTTTCTTCTAATATGATACCGTCTTTCCATATTTCTAATTTGCCTGGAACGATAAAGCGGTGGTCCATATTTTCGCTGGTATCCGAATATCCAACGCCATACCTGAACATTTTCAGGAGGTAGAAAGGATAGTATCCGCCATGCTTAATCCACCGCCCTTTAAAAAAGTTTTTCCTGTTGAAATAGATACCATTTATGTCAGCATGATCTTCATCTTTAAAATTAACTAACCGTGCTTTCAGTTCTGGCGTAACAGTTTGATCAGCGTCAAGGCATATTACCCACGGTGTTGTAACAGAGACATTTTTAAGCGCGTAATCCCATTGCCGGGGATGATTTTCGAACTTATGCTGTAAGAATTTAGCGCCGTATAGTTCGCCTATGGAAATCGTCTTATCGGTACTGCCGGAATCGAGGATAAATACAGGGGCCTGCAAATCGGCAATGGATTCGAGTAACCGTCCTAAATGCAGCTCTTCGTTAAAAGTTAGGATGATAAATGAAAACTGGGTATTCAAAGCAATTTCGCTTTTATGATCATCGATTTCCAAAAATAAGGAGCTCTTCCGCAACCTTTAAACCCGGTTACCGCAAAGCCTTTACTGGTAAGCAACTTGCTTAAGGTATTTCTCGACCAAAATTTGATATGCCCGCCATGCCAGGTAGGATCGTGATGCGAGTCCCACTTGCCTAAAATAGCCAGCAGCATGTTCTTCCAGTAACCATGGTAAGGCGTTGAAATGATCAACTCGCCATTTTTCTGAAGGGCATTTTTGCAAAACTCAATAAAGCCGTCCGGGTTGTACAGGTGCTCAATTACTTCGGTAGAAATAATCGTATCAAATTTTAATTTTTGTAACTCAACAGGTAATTGATCTGTAGATAGATCCTGAACAAAAAAACGATCCGGGTACTCTTTTTTTGCGATCGCAATACCGTTCTCAGATGCATCTGTCCCGTAAGCATCATAGCCCTGTTTAATTAAATAACTTACCAAATGTCCATTACCACAGCCAAGATCAAGTATGCAGCGACTAGCATCTTTATTTAACATGGATAACAATGCATCATGTAAGTAAAAAAAGGTGTGGCTTGGCCCATTATTAGTATAACCGTAGTCCTTATATTCAGCCATTATTGATGATTTGATTATACATACTTATGTACTTTTCTGTCAAATTTTTTTCGTCAAAATCATTACGGATAGCACTTGGCGCAATTTCCCCTATCTGAAGTAACTTATCTTTTTGTTCAAATATTTTGTTAATATAAGCACTAATGTCATTTTCGGCCAGGTCACATATCCAGCCCAGGTTATTTGCAGACACATAATCAGCCAGGCCAACATATTTGCTGATCAATACAGGTGTTCCAACGCTTAGGCTCTCAATCACAACATTACCGAAATTCTCATCATGCGAGGGCAATATCATCAGATCATGTTGCTGTAATACCTCGAACTTACTACTCCCCTGGAAACCTATCCAGCTGATATGGCTAGCTACTCCGTTATCAGCTGCTATTATTTTTAATTTATCAATATAAGCCGGTTCGCCGTCACCGGCAATAGTCAGATGGTAGGGGATTGTAACTGATGTTAATGATTTCAATAAAATATCCAATCCCTTCTTTTCTTCTATTCTTGAAAAGAATAAAAGTTTTAATGGTTTGCCAGGCGAGCGCTCATACTGTATGCGTGGAGTTGTTTCAGCCAATGCTACAAAATTAGGTATCTTAATAATTCGTTTAGGTGAGATAATGGTCTCAATTACCTCCTTTTCCCGATCAGATGTAACATGAAACGAAGTTTTTTTTAGCAACCGTTTTCCGAGTAAAGTGTGAATAACCTGTTTAGGCAAACTATTTCTATTGCTGAAAGAGTAAGCACTCAAAGTGCCTCTTGGTGAAATTATTACAGGCACTCCCTGTATTGTTGCAATCCAGCAAGATAATACAGATACAAGGTTCCACCATGCATGAATATGGATCACATCGAAATTTTTAGCCTCTTTCCATAGCTTTCTTAATAAAGCGGGCGAAAAATGACTATGATCTTTTGTGAGACGTTTAAAATAGGTAACGGGTACATTATCAACAATCACTTTTGAACCGGGTATAATTTGCAGTTCAGCTTTTCCATTTGCAGTTGTTGTGAATACTTCTACATTGCATTCTGCTTCTGCCAGTTTTTCACTAAGTTTCGAGACAGACATGGTCGGGCCTCCATAAATATAGGCCGGTTTATATGAAGCATTTATCTGAAGTAGCCTCAAGTGTGTTTTAAAATGTTAGTTACAAGCAATATCTTTTGGATAATCAACATACTGACGTAACTCCAAAAAACGGCATTAATGATAAACTCAAAGCTAAGGCCGCGCCATATGATCTGGAATAATCCACTGAACATGAGTGCGGTACCTAAAACGTAGCCGCCAAATAATTTCTCAGCTTTTAACGAGATCAACTGGGCAGTAGCGCCGTACACTAAAAGAAATATAAATACACCAATACCCCCAAACGATAGATAAGCATCAACAATAAAAGCAGGTTTTGCAGAGACATTGGAATTACTACTAATCACTCCCGCTGCATAAACACGCTCCATTACCATATTCTCTGTGATTGGTTTTGATGGCCAAAAAATGCGTGGAACTATTACTATTGCAGACTGTCTGAGTAGCTCTAACCCATAATAATCGATCTTATCCGGTGTTGATTTTGAGAATTGTACGAACATGGATATTTCACTCAGCCTGTATGCCAGGAAAGTCCAATTACTATCATCATTTACGGATGCAGAGTTTTTAGAGCTTAAAGCAGCATCCAGCGCTATTTGAGAAGCTTCATTTGAGCTCGCATTATCCTGCCACGCATTTTCCCTGAAAATATGGTTATAAGTAGGGAGCAATATAAATAACAGTAATAGTAAAGGAATGAAAACGACCGTTACTACTTTTTTATAGGATGGGTAAAGGAACACTCCTAATACCAAAATACTTATAATAATAGGTTCTTTAAAACCTGAAATAAGGGCCTGGTAAAAATTAAAAAAATATAAAAGTATACAGATCAATGTATTCCATATTTTTTTTTGAGGTATTGCGAACGCCAATGCTAATGTACCTGCAATAAAACTTAATGACGTAAGTTGGTTTGAAAACTGGGAAAGGCCAGGTTCTCTTGAAAAAAGGTAAGAAAAGGGAAGCGTAATAATGGCAGTTGCAAATAGGAAGTTTGCAATTTTGTCTTTTTTAACATAATATTTTTGCTGAGCAGGGTAATTCATAAACAACAAAATCCCTGTGACAAATGCAGCGTGCCCTAAACAGTAATAGCGTTGACATTGCGCTGTAATATTTAATTTCTCATAATCTATTAAATAATACTCAGTGGTTTTATGGAAGTCTTCATAACCAAGTACATCAAAAAAATAAAATATGGGAGTGCAGCACATAAATCCGGCAAAAATGATTTGAACCAAAAAAATTGGCCTCATTAATTGCTCACTAATTTTTAGATCTTTAGGTAATGATTTTACCCAGCCGCTGAGTGTCAGATAGAAAATAAGAAATGACCCTAACCATGCTACGACAAAGGATAGTTTCGGGTCCGACTTCAGTAGCATAGCCAATAACCAGGGAATATATAACACTAAATATCTTTCGAGTGAGAAATTCTTCATTTTTTAATGAGTATGCAGATTATCTTACAAGAATAATTCAAGTTCAAATACATTGATATTTAGTTTTTTATGATAAAGCTTTTAATTTATTTTCTACTGCCTCAGCTATTTTTGAGAAATTCCAGTCCATTATTAACTCTCTGCATTTAGCCCCATATTGTCTAAGCAAATCTTTTGAAGTGGTTAGCTTATTTAGTTTTTCTGACAGATCCTCTAAATTCCCGCTTTTAAAGATCATGCCGTTATACTCATTTTTTACAAGATCAATGGCGCATCCTACCTTATCTGATACCAATACCGCTTTACCGCAGGCCATTGCTTCGTTAACTGCCAAGCCCCACGTCTCACCGGGACCTTTGGATGGAAGACAGAATAAATCACATGCCTGATAAATAGATGGCATAACCGATTGATTTTGAAATTCCATAAAATGAATATTTTGAACTGATGCTGCTTTACTCTTTAGTTTTTCCTCAAATACCCCATTCCCTAAAAATAACAGATGCAAAGTAGCATCCTTTAAAGATAAAAATGCATCAAGTAATAATTCTGGTGACTTTTTTTCTTCTAATTTCCCTGAGAACAGGATAAGAATATGATGATCTGGAATGGCTAATTTTTTTCTTAATAAAATAGCGTCGTCACTGTTATCGGCACCAAATCTGAAATTATCTATAGCGTGAGGGGCAAAGCTCAGCTGGTTTTCCTTTAAACCATATTTTTTGAAATAATTTTTATTATTCGTCCCTGCATAAAAGGCATGATCAATATGCCTGTATACCCATTTCAGAAGTATAGATTTTATGAGATTTTTAACACCTTTTTGTTCATCAAGCAATGTGGAGTCGCCCCGGAATAAAACCGGAACCTTGTTCTTAAAATGCCGGATAACTTTTAAATGACTATGGTATGCCCATCCATAAACCAACACAGCATCCGGCTGCCATTTTTTTATTTGTGAAATTAACTCAGGATTGATAATTCCCTTATAATGATGAGAGCCCGGATCTGTTGAAGTATTTTGCACCCATTCATAAGAATATCCATCAAGTAAAGGAATATCCCATTTTATTGTTTTGTTAAAACCCGGATCGTATTTATTTAAAGCATTTTCGCCCCAGGTATAAAAAACCTTAATATTTATGTTCCCCCTTTCGTTTAATAATTTAAACATCGGGGCATAATATTGTATAGGATGTGTTGTAATAATGGCTAATCGCATGGATTAAATAGGAGCATGATCAATGTTTCAACTCTAGTACCTGGTTAAAAAGACTACATTGCAGATGCGTCATATTCACAGCGGAATATTTTTTTATCGCATCTTGATTATAAACTTGTTGTGTTAAAGTTCCATTAATCACTTCTTTTAGAAAGTCAACCGAAATAGCTTTTGCCTTTTCTATATCTTCAAACCCAACACTATATTTTACACCATATTCATTTAAAACATCTAAAGCCGGACTTTTCGAGTTGAAAATTGCCAGCAGAGGCTTTTTACTCAAAAGGTAAGGGTATATTTTTGAAGCGGTATACCCCGGATCATCAGAACCGGGAATAAATAAAGCGTCTGCCTTTTGTAATGTAATCAAGGCATGATAAAAACTTATCCGGTCGGTAAGTTCAACCACATTGTTTTCTAAGCCAAACTGCCTGGCTAATGGCATTATGGTTTCTTTGCCTTTTCCGTATGCGGCATAGCTGGTACCAATAAAATACATCCGCAGCTTTTCTAATACACCGGGTTCATTTGCTTCAGCCGCTTTTACAGCCCCAAACAATACAGCAACCGCCCGGTGCATATCTGCACCCCCACGGCCTATGTACACTACATTAATTTGATTGGGGCTTAGAATATTTTTAAAGTGAGAATTGTTTTCGAGCGCAATTTCCATATCACGCTCAAATGCTCCGAAGGGAATTGTTGAGGCGGGGATATTCTTTATTTGCGGGTATCTTGTTTTCAGATCAGTAATATATTTTTCCGATACTGCTATTAAGCCATCCGTTTGCTTTATGGCTATAGGTTCCAGGTATTTATTTAAGCGGTAGGAGAACCAGTATTTGGGTGGCCGCTGTTCTTTTGGTTTGTCGCGATAATAATCAGAATGCCATGGGTCCTGCATGTCAATGACATACGGTATCTTAAACTTCTTTTTCCAGTACTGTCCTAAAACACAAACAGGGAACTGGGTAGTTGAAAAATAAATCAGGTTGAATGACTTTTTCCTAAGAAGCCTGTTCACTGTTTGCCGGTAAAACCACAATGAACGCAGAGCTATGCTACCTAATCCGATCTTGCTGGTCCAGCCTTTGTTCAAAGCATCAACTGTATGTATTTCGATATTCTTTGGCAAACTTTGACACAACAGAACGTCTTTAGCCATTTCCGAATACATCGGATCAACCGTAACAACTTCTGCATCCCATCCAAAATCAGTAAAATATGGAAGGCTCATCCTTACACGTTGCATGTCAGCTGCGTTGGAAGGAGGAAAATAGGGCGAGATGATCAGAACCCTTTTGTTCAATTGTCGTTCAAGATTTGCTTAACCTGAGTTAAAAACTTTTGACTTTCTTTTTCCCAGTTTAATTCTTCATGAGCTAGTTTTAAAGCGGCCGCCCGGGTTTCAAGAAGTTTATCCCTGTGTTGATGATAGTACATTAGAGCATCTGCTAATGACTGAGGATCCTGCTTCTGAAAAACTTTGCCAATAAAAGGATATTGCTCCATAAACTGATGCTGGGCGCTTGTATCGCTTGCTACAATGGCTAAACCTCCCTGCAGATACGTGAAAATTTTATTACTCAGTGCCAGGTCATTGTTAATGCTAAAGGCGGGTTCAAGAGCTAACCCAATATCAAATTGAGATGCAAACACTGGAAGTTCTTCTGAATATATAGGGCTATGAAAATGGATACTCTTCACTTTATGGCTAAGTAATATGTTTTTAATATCTTCCGACAGATTCCCCAGTAAATGCAACTCAAATGGTTGATCTTTTAAAAGCTGTAACGCCTTCATTAAATTATCCAGCCCTCGGTTAAGACCTATGGTTTGTGAAAACCAGAATAATTTTATGGGGTTCCCCAAGTTAGCAACAGGCGCTTTAATTGTATCATTTTTCGGAAAAACATTACGGATGATCACAGAACTTTTTCCCGGGAATAACTGCTGGTATGCTTCAGCTATTTGCTGACTGCTGGTTGTGAGATAATCGACCTGAGGTATGTATAATTCTTCGAGTTTGCTTTTTATTATAACATCGTGGTTATGCGCATCATTGCTCAGTTCGTTCCGGTGAAAATCTTCGGCATCAAATCCACAGGATGTACCATTGGCTTTCGCTGCCTTAACAGTTGCCGCCAAGGCACCTATGTTATGGCCTATGTACAAATCGGCACTGTGTTTTTTAGCGGCACGGATTAAAAAATAACCAGAACGGGCAATCGCCCATTCAGCCATTATCCTGCCATTAGAGGCCTTATTTAAAACCTTAGCCAGTTTATGAATAAGCCGGCTAAAAAAATAGGTTGTGGGTTGTTGCACAGGATCACCACCTATGCGTATAGCCTCCCATTTCTTGCCTGCAATAAGCTCTTTATCAAATTTGGTTCCCCACTCGTTCCAATAGGCATACAGCACCATTACCTTATATCCATTATCAACCAATGCATCGACCTCTTTTACAAGACGCGGGTTTAAGGAAGGCTGCCCTGAAGAAATTAAAATGATCTTTTTCAAGAAAATAACTCCATCGCTAGTTTACTGTCTCCTGTTTGTTGCCAGGCAACACTTTGCATTGTATCCCATTGCTTTACCAGGTTGATCACAATGTTGAAAGGCTTTGAAGATATTCATTGGCGACGACCGAAACATCAAACCGGCTTGAAGCGCTGTCTCTGCAAATTTCTCTTTTAATCTGAAGAGAGTTTACAGCACTTACCATCTCATCGAAATTATTCACAATTATTCCGGTTTCAGCATTAACTACTTCCGGCACTGAACCACGATTAAAGGCTATAACCGGAGTACCACAGGCCATAGCTTCTACCATCACCATGCCAAAAGGCTCGTCCCACTCTATAGGAAATAGTAACGCCTTTGCCTGGCCAAGATATTTATTTTTTTCAGTGTCATTTAATGGCCCGAGATAAGTTATTTGCTCATTATCAATTTGAGGCTCTATTTCGGTCTTGTAATACTCATAATTGTCTGCAGTATGCGATATGTTACCACCAATAATGAGCTTGTTACCTGTTTCTTTTGCTATCCGGATGGCGGTATGTACTCCTTTTATCTTGTCAAGCCGGCCCAGAAACATAAGGGGAGCATCAGGACTCACTTTTTCATTTAATTGATATTGCTTAAAATCAATAGCGTTATAAACGGTCTTCCAGTTACCGGCAACATTCCCCGTTGATACGCAGTAATCGCTGCAGGCTGTAAAGAGAAGATTACGATTAGGTAATGCATTAACTATTTTTATGCCCTTGCGAGATACAGGCCTACCATAAGTCATTATTTTTTTTACCCGATGGTTGAGAATAGGCAAAAGGTAAATCAGTCGACCAAAATTGTGAACCAGGTCAAACTTGTTTCTATTTTGCCGTAAATATTTCCATGCAAATAGTACTTCCCTGAATTTTTGTTTGCCTGAGCGGTTAAGATCGTTCTGCCCGAAGGTAACCGTTTCCCCGCTGCAATGTGAATCAGGGCCCGCCAGCACAGTTACCGGATGCCCTAACCTGATATATTCTTCAGCAAAAAGATAAACCAGTCGCTCATGACCCCCATACAGAGGTGGTGGGACAGGGATGCCCGGGTCCATAATCAGTAATATTCTCATCCTAGTTCTTCCTCAACCTGATGGTAAATATCCAGGTAGTTTTGGGCGCATTTTTCAAGCGTCAGGTTTTCCAGGATGTATGCCCTTGGATGAAATGTATTTACAATGGTGAGAAAAGTATCCAGCTTACTTTCAAATTCTTCGATCCCTGTAAATTTTATTCCGCAACGGTCGTCCCAATAGGGTACCGAACTCACCGGGCTATATTTTATTTCAGGATAATATTGTGGATCCTGCCAGTAATTACCCCTGTCCCATGCCAAAATAGGTGTGCCAGTAGAAAGTATTTGCTGGTAAGCTAGTCCCTGAGTTTCGTGTTCGCACAAAAAGATCACGCTTTTGGAATATTTTAATTTCTCCTTTAACTCATCAGGGGCATAATGCCCATACCTGATAAATTGATAAGTAAGCGGCCGCGAATCTAATGTTCGGCATATCGGATCAATCAGGTCTGCCTGATACTTATCATGTTCCCAGCGTACCTTATCGTAGATCAGGAAATCAAACCTGGGTTCATCCTTAATATCAGGGGCCCATGTATCCGTATCGATCCCAACCGGCCACGCCGAAACCTGGTCATGATAATAAGGCTCAAACATCCTGCGCATCCATTCACCCGGCACAAGCATTCTTTTTAGCATGGGATATTCTATCATTAGTTTAGGGTGTTCAACAGGATGCGAGTAAACGCCCGCGCCAAATAAAATAGGATTTACCCAATTCCGGTCAAATAAAACATGTGGTTTGCCTATAATGCAAGCTATTTCTTTAGGATGCTTCTTAATATATCCATAGTCATTTAAGCGATAGGGGACACCTATTTTGTCCAGACCTTTCATTAGATTAATGGCAACCATACCCACACCTCCGGGCCTTTGCTTACCTCTGATAAGCCTGCGGATAATCCTTCTCGGATAGCGGTCATATTTGAACCACCTGTCGGGGTCTGGTTCCTGGTAAAATAAATTGATAGGCTTATCGGAATACATCGAAAATAGCGCGCCTGATTCTTAATAATTGCTCAGTTCTTTTGAAACTGGTATTTTGATACAGCCATCCTACAAGACCCTTCTCAGGTACTTTAAAATCAGGATTAAGCTCATATATCCAATCGGCAACTTTCACTCCTTCGGCCAAAAAATCTTTAGCTATCCAGTGGGCAAGCGGCCACAGTATTTTTATTGATGCGTCCACTCGTCTTGGTGTCAGGCGATTGGTCTCTGCCAGTAATTTAATAATGTTTTTATAGATCAACAGGTGCTGGTAATGAATGCATGCTGAAGCTATAGTTTTTTGCGTTTGCAGGCGGCCTTTTTGATGTTGGCGTATACAAATTGCAGGCGACTTTAAAACTGAAACCCGCGGATTTTTCAAAGCGGCTTCCAGTATAAAGCAACGGTCATCCCTTGAAGCGAAATTTGCGGAAGCAAAAGAAGTACGGTGAGGAATGTCATTTATGAAATCCTTTTTAAACAGGAATGCGGTATACGATGAACTATCGCATTCACCCAGGTTCTGCGCTATAAAATCGTCGCAATCTATCCAGTCTTGTGTCCGGACTAGCTTTTCATCTTCATACAACCGGTATCCAGATACTACAATATCCGCATTCTGCGCTTCAGCCAAATGATATTGCTTTTCCAGCGAACCAGGTTCGAGCCAATCGTCCGAGTCGACAAACTTTACATATTTCCCTTTTGCGTGGCTAAATGCCATGTTCGCTGCAAATGGTTTGCCCCATTTTTCCTGTTTATAGAACTCAATGCCCTCCATTTGGTTCAGCAATGCCCAGGTACCATCGGTGCTGCCATCGTCAACTACAATTATTTGTACAGACAATTGGGCGCTTTTACACGATTCAATTGCTTTAGGCAGAAACTCAGCCCTGTTATATGTTGGGATTATTATCGTGACGTCCATTATAAATTGGAAAATACCGGTAAAGTGTTATTGAAGTCAAACCTCTCTCCCCGAATAATGATTTTCAGAATACGTTTAAAAAACACAAGTGTTGCATACGGTATGTTATAACATGCATTTATTGCCATGGAAATCAATCGCTTATTTAAAAAAGGTGCAGATCGGGCCAATTTTAATTTTTTTATTTCTCGTTTATAATGAAATGCATCAGCAAATGAACCTGCAAAATGAATGATCACCGGTTCAACAAATTCCCCACTTTTTTCAAATGCGCACTTTTTATTCAAAACGTCAATAGTAAAAGGACCATTTATTCCTATTGGAGTCCGCATAGCTGTCCCTTTGTCATCTACAGCTTCCACATTATTTAATGCCATAGCTACCGCTATCAATGGTTCCTCATTTATTGAGCCTCTGAACTTTGCGAAACCAAGTTCATCATATTTTTCATTCAGTTGCCGGGCCCGGTCAAAAATATTGTGGGCCACTTCATTGTTTGTAAAATAATAAGTCCCCCCATTGAACCTCGGGATAGACGGTAGCCCGAATCTGTTACACATGGCCGATACATCCATTGCCCACTCGCCCGAGTTTACCTGGTCGCCATATACGACAAAAGTATATTTTCGGCACACCTCCATTACCTGATCCAAGGAATCTAGAACCAGGCAATCAGAATCTATAAAAAGTGTCTCTTCAAAAGGGGTGTACTTATCCAGGTAAAGTTTTTGGGATAAGCCTTTCCCATATGCTGCATTGTAAGGGATGTATATATCGTATAATCCTTGAAATTCCGCCGGCGGCGCATCAGAAATCACAGCACGTTTTATAGCGGGGTTAGAAATTGTTAATGATACAGCCAGCATTTTTGCCATATCAATATATCTTTTTTGACCCTGAGCTATGGTAATAATTCCAAACATCAAGATTTTGCTATAATTTTTCTCAGATTACTTTCGTAAAGATCATTTTGTATTAGCCCATGCTGATACAAGGCTTTTTCGGTTCCTTTTTTTGCGATGTCCTGAATGTCTTTGCATTCTATAATATTTTTGAGGTTAACGGTAAGAGAAAAAATATCATTCTCTTTTGCCATAAAATCATAATAGCCCATTACATAGGGTATATCGGCATGGTCTGATGTTATTACCGGCAAACCGACTGCCTGAGCCTCTATTATTATTGTCGGGGCGCCACCCTCTGAATCGTTATCTTTCGCAGTTAGCGAAGGATGTACCAGGAAATCATAATCTTTCATCATATTGATGATTTCGTGGTGTTTTAAGATCCCTAACCATTTTACGTGGTCCGTGAGATTATTTTCAGAAATTATCTCATCGTACTGTTCTTTATATGGCCCGGAGCCAACAATATCAATTGTGAAATCAGTAAGACTTTGCTTTAGCTGTCCAATGGCTTTTAAAAATAAATGGAGCCCTTTTTTTTCAATGAACCTGCCTACAAATAAAAACCTTACCGGCTCTGCTGTGTTGCGGTATTGCTGTTTTACAGGGTAATCTTCAACAGGTATAAGCAAAGGATTAATAAACCATTTGGAAGGTTCACATCCAAGTGCTATACCTTTTTTTGCCAGCTCGGGGCCTTCGGCAAAAAAAGCCGGGGCTTTGGTCCAGAGCTTGTCCAAATTACGACGGTAACGTTTATCGGTTACAGGTAATGAAGAAATATCATATCCGTAAAAAGAAGTAACGTATGGCGTAGCTATTTTGAATTTATTGCAAAAATTCATCATCGCTATACCAGCATTTCCAAAATGACAATGAATGATGTCGGGCTTAAATGATTTGATGGCTTTATCTAACTGTTGATACCATAATCGCATTCCTGATAAATTCTCATAAATATACCTGGTGGCCCCTGCAATGCTCTTGCGGGTGTATAACCTGTTAGTAATTTCGAAAAGATTTAGCTTTCTTTTCAATTCATCATCAATGTTCTGAAGATGATAGGAGGCAACTCCTACTTCAGCAAATTGCAAGCTCTTTTCAACATACCTTTTTATAAAGGTTTCAGTTGGCTGTGAAAAGGATTCTGTAAAATGAAGGACCCGCATTCTGCCTATGAACAACTAACTATTCCTTTCAGGCTTTGTGAAAACATAGACATTTCTTTCCTGATCAGTCACGTTAAATCCGCAATTGGTTATCAGATTTACTATATCCGGTACCATGTAGGTCTTATTGTTATATTCCGTGTCGTGCAATTCGATGATCATTTTGCTGCAACTATCCAGGGAGCTTTTATCATTAAGTAATATCGTGACTTCGGCGCCTTCTATATCGCTTACTAAAACAAAGTCCTTAAGGTTGTAAGTGCTGCAAAGCTCAATCAAAGTAGTCGTCTCAACGGCGATGGTCGAATCACCCGAACCGTCTGCCTGAACCTTGCCTGTCAAATTACTTTTGCTTGTCGAGAAAGAAACTGTTTTACTAGAATAGTCTACCGCTTTATTGATGAGCACGAAATCTGTTTTCCTGTTAAATTCGATGTTTTTACGGTTGATCTTCATCAGGGACGGGTCCGCTTCTACAGAAATATACTTGCCGGTTGTTTGCCTGCGGGATATAATGCACCCCATTACGCCGATACTTGACCCCAGCTCAATTACATCATCCTCTGGATCGATATACTTCATGGCAAAAGCTACTTCCTTATCCTCATAAACCTGGTAGTAAAGCAGCGACTTTACCATAGGCGTAATGCTCCTGTCGGATACATTGATAACGGTATCATGAAATGGAATACGCTGCCTGAGCAAAAAGGATATTACCCGTATAGTTATGTGATTAAATGATATACGCCGTTTAAATAACCGGAAAAGGATTCCGTTGATCGGGTTTTTGCCTAAGGCTTTTACCAGGACTGATTTGAACCCCGGGGAATTTGTTTTACTATCTTTTATCATGCTTAGAAGTCAGCTGCTTCGTTAAATCAAGGTTTTTCTACCTGTGAAAATTGAAAATTGTTCGTTCCCATGAATGAAGTCATGTACATGAACTAAATTAAGATGTTGGAATAGCCTGATATAATGATCTTTGGTATAATATTTCCAATGCAAGGCGTTTTTCTGATCAGAAGTATTTTCGACTAAAAACAACAAGCCATTTTTGTTCAGCACACGATCCAGTTCTTTTAATGTTTTATTAAAGTCCCGCTTGTTAACTATTCCGCCTAAAACAAAACTGATCCATATGATATCGAATGTATTATCCGGTGCAGGGATAATATTTTTATCTGTTTTTTGGTAAGAAACATCAGGATGAAAAGGGGCCAGTTCCAACAAATGTTCGATAGGATCAACTCCCAATACTTCACACTTCGTTAACTCGGAAAGTTCGACACTCAATCTCCCCGGACCACAACCAAAATCAAGCAATTTATGTTCTTCGCCGGTCAGTTCCCTTTTTAAGAACGGGAAAATAGTACTAGCCTGAAATTCCTTCAGCGACTTAATTTCATCCTCGTTCAGGCTAAGATTTAAGACAGAAAGCTCGCCGTAGTTTTTTGCCCTTTCTTCCCAATATTTAATGGGTGAGAAGGTAAATCTTCGCACCAAACGGCCAATTTTAGATTTTACTTTAAAAAGAAAATTCAAACTAACGGAAATTGATTATGCAAAAAACTGACGGGTTAAAGCAATGACTTTTTCGACGTCCTGATCTTCGAGATCATAGAAAAGCGGTAGCCGCACTAGGCAATCCTGGTATACTTCTACCATTGGTAGCTCCCTGTCATCATGTTTATCCTTATAATGAGGGCTTGAATGCAATGCTATATAATGAAATACAGTTTGTACGCCATTGGCTTTCATATGGTCGATATAGGCTGTGCGCTTTTCGAGACTATCAAAAATCATATAAAATATGTGACCGTTATTGGTAGCGTATGCAGGTAATTGAGGAAACTTTACAAGCCCGGCTTCTTCCAGGTATTTCAGGCTATTATAGTAGAAGTTCCAGATCTGTTTTCTTCTGTTTTGAATTTCTTCCAAGCTCTCTAATTGCGCATACAGCACTGCTGCCAAGATGTCCGATGGCAAAAATGACGATCCGATATCCACCCAGTTGTATTTATCAACCTCACCTCTGAAAAATGCTGATCTGTTGGTGCCTTTTTCCCTGATGATCTCGGCCCGTTTTATAAATCTTTCATCATTGATAACCAGCACACCACCTTCGCCGCAGCTTATATTTTTTGTTTCATGGAATGAGAACGCGGCCAGATGCCCGATACCGCCCAACGGCCGGCCATTATAATAACTATCAATAGCCTGTGCCGCATCTTCTATCAGGAATATAGAATTCTTATCGGCCAATGCCTTCAATTTATCCATGTCGCACGCAATACCGGCATAATGCACAACTACAATGGCTTTGGTTTGCGCCGTTATTAATGCTTCAACTTCATCAGCATCAACATTTGGATTGCTGGCATTACTATCAGCAAAAATAATTTTGGCGCCCCTGAGCAAAAAAGCATTCGCCATCGAAACAAATGTATATGAGGGCATAATAACTTCGTCGCCTGGTTTAATATCTATTAACAGCGCCGCTAATTCTAAAGCATCGGTGCAGGATGTAGTGAGGAATGTTTTGGCAAAACCATATTTCTCACACAAAAAACTTTGGCAGGCTTTAGTGTAGTAACCATCGCCAGCGGTTTTTCCCCTTGACATGGCATCGGCAATATATTTTATTTCGTTACCTGTAAAGTGAGGCTTGTTAAATGGTATCATCCGGTTTTTTTAGTGTTCAGTTTTATTGTTTTAATATAGCGCGAGATCATGCCTGAGTTTTTATAGTGACTCATGATACGCGCAATTTTCCATCCGAAATATTTTGTTAATAGATGGCCTGATGGCCCACCTGTATACGGTTGTCCGCTATATCCCAGCTGAATAGCTTTTTGAGTGCAAAGTTTCGACAGTTGCTTGTATTGGGGATAGGCTAAAATGCCGGTCCACCAATAGTGCCGCGCAAATATTTTATCAAGGATGGGGTTGTCGGTATGTTCCTTTATGTGCTTATATTTTAGTTCAATAGCAAGGTAAATATTTTCAAAAGCTTCTTTGGTTTTTTGTGCCGAAAGTGAAGTGGAATTGGTGTACTGGCGGTAATAATTAAGGCCGTCCATAGCGTATATAATCCCCTTTGAAGCAAGGATAACCCGGCAAAAAAACTCCCCATCATCATCCGGGCATCTGAATTCATTCCATGGGCCGGCTTTTTCAATAATATTTCTTGGTGTCAACCATGCGTTTGGCTGTATCATACCACCATAACCGGGCATTACTTCCGGTCCGGCATTAAGTTTCAATAAAAAATCTACAGGATCATCTGATCCAACGCTGTACCAGGCCCTGGCACCAGGAATATAGTTGAAATCAACGCTTTCTTTAAAATTGATTGTGCTACAAACTGCTAAATGATCCCGTGAACCACTTAGACATTTTATTTGTGCCGCAATTTTATTTTGGGACAATAAATCGTCTGCATCCAAAAACTGTATATAGTCACCTTTGGCTTCTGTCAGCCCTTTATTACGCGCGGCACTTGCGCCTTTATTTTTTTGAGCAAATACTTTTACATTTTCGCACTCAAAGCCTTTTGCGATAGCTAAAGAGTTATCCCTTGACCCGTCATCAACTATAATAATCTCTTTGTTTGCCCAGGTTTGGTCTAAGGCAGACCGGATAGTTTGCCCAATATATTTCTCAGAATTATAAAGCGGAATAATAATGGAAACTAAAGGCTCAGACATTCGTAACTTTTACTTTTTTTGCCATGAACGGCTTTTCAAAAAATTTATAACTGTACCAGGTTATTACCGGAATAATAAGAAATCCCAGTACCATACCTGTGTTGTGAAGCGAAACCGGCAAATACGCTTTAACGCAAATGTTTTTTAAGGCTATTAACGGTTCATGTAAAAGATATAGCGAATAGCTTGATACTCCTATAACAGTAAGTAGCCTAATAACTATTGATTTTTGCTGTGAGAGCCATTTTTCTTTGCTCAGCAAATACAACAGTGGCGCTGTCCAAAACAATATTCTAAACTGATAATCAATGATTGTAAGCTCTGAATTAAATATTTGGAAGTAAAGAAAAATAAGTAAGATTATAGCGTAAATTATTTTATAAACAGGCTTTTTAAGGTCGCTCTCATTGAAGTTCCTTTTATCAGCCAGGAACGCACCGCAGCACCATACAAACCACAGGTTTGTAAAGAAGTAGAGCTGAAACCATCCAATATTGCCATTAAATAAAAAATAAGCCGTGCTTATACACGAGATTAAAAGTGTAAATACAAGAGCAAAATTTAAAGAAAACTTGAAACGCAGGTAATAAAAAATCGGATACAATGCGTACAATGCCACTTCAACCCCAATGGTCCATAAAGCGACATTTAAACCTAGAAAATACTTGCTTGTAAAACCATGAATTAATAATAGGTGTGCCAGAAGGTTTTTTTTGAGAAGAAAAAAATGTTGCATTTTAACATCAAACATAGCCAGGCTAAATAACACTGCTATAAAATAGGCAGGATATATCCTGAACAACCGGCGTTTATAGTAATCTTTTAGTGGTAGCGGCTGGTCAGCTTTTAAATATTTGATGTTCGATAAATGAATACAATATCCACTTATTAAAAAAAATAGTGGAACCGCGTATAAAGAGCCAAAAGCATCGATTTTTCTAAGCAACCCGATACCCGAATATTTCGCCAGTGAGGCTCCCCAATATTGATGGTAAGCGAATACACCTAAGGCAGCTATCGCTCTCGCAATATCAATTGATGTAAGATGCTTACCAGGGTTGCTTATTGTCATAATTGTTCAAGTGAAAGGTATACCTATTCACAGCCAACTGCTTTTTTGATGCCCTGATTAAATATCTCTGTCCACCTGCTTTTAAGAGAAACGTTTAAAGGCGGGATATTATTAATAAACCAGGGTTGTTTCAGCATATTGATATACTTTTCATCATCCTGATCCAGTTCAATAATCCGTTCTATCAGGGGAGAGAAATCAATCTTTTGAAGTTGATACCGCATTTTCAACTCGCGCCCTATTGATTTAAATTTTCTTTTAAGCCGGTAAGTTGCTCCGGAGTAGTAAGAAGGTAGTATGTCTTTAAAATTAAGCTGACTATTTTTTTCAAGCCAATTAACCCAGGCAGAGTTGTTTGTAGTGATATAATCGGAAGTATTGATAAAACTGGCAGTATTAAATATTTTGCCAATGAAGGGATCACCGCAATAAATCGGGATACTATCAACTTGCATAGCATCGAATAGTTTCTCTGTTTGATAACCGGGGTAAACGTAGTTTTCAAATGCAATAGTGAACTTATAGTCGCCAAGAAACTGTTTTTTTACTTCCCATTTATCTCCCTCATACCGGTCGTTGATGCCAGCCATGTTATTCATTGATTTTCCGGGTGCGTCAACCTTTTTATATTTAGATAATTGCCTGAAAAATTCTTCGCGATATGGCACGGGGTGCGAATACAAAAAATTGCAGAAATACTTTTTACTGCCTGCTATTTTTTCAGCATCATAACCCGATGGTTTTACCAGTTTTATTGGATTAAGGTCATGCCATTGGATTCTTTTGTACCGGGGGTCGCCAATGTCTTCTTCTCTCGGAATACCAAATGCCCAATCACAGATAGAAAGGTCGGGATTAATATTTTCACAAAAATAGCCGATGCGTACGTATGGACCGGGAGGGGGGATGTCCATACCATAAGGGCCGAAGAAAATAAAATCGGGATCCTCGCTTTCCTCAAAGATAAAATCCTCTAAAACTTCGTTCAGAATGGCGCGGGTAGCAATTTCATAATTTATTCCATTCTGAAATTTTATTTTAATTTTCTTCAAAGATTATAAAGGATTACACGGTATGAAGGAAAAATCCCCGGACTCATTTTCCTTTGATAAATGGGCATAAAAACGCTCATATATCGTATCCATACCAACTGTTTGCTGGTCGTTACGATCGTCATTTTGCGGCTTATTTTTATCATAATTCAGCGTTTTGCCTACCAGTATTTTTACTTTCGACCAGTTGCTGATCTCAGCCTGATCACCAGCATATTCATAAAAAGATTCAGCCCTTTGGGCTTGGGCATTCAGTAACGAAATATTCCTGGTTGCTGTAACACTTTGCGGATGTCCCACGCTTAGCGCGTTATAGCCGGTATAATAGGCAATGTTAGACTTCAGGTAACTTATACGCAAAGAATATTCCCAATCCATCATTACGTATGAGGTATTATAAAGCCCGATCCACGCTAAAGAATCCCGTCTGATAAGCATATGTACATCGCCGAAAGTAAAGGAAGGTACCAGTCCTTCTTTCCATCTTTCAAACTGAGGCATTCTGGAAAGCTTGTTTATTTTTTTGTGACGGGTAATTGTACTGCTCAAATCGTTGGAGATTACTACATCCACCTGTGGATTTTGCAACATGTATTCTTTGCAGGCCCGAATAGCTTTATAGCAAAAAACGTCATCATCAATTATTTTCTTTATCAATATACCACGTGCCATCAACATGGCTTTGTTCCAACCGTGAGCTTGATTTTTATCGGCCTCCGAAATGTATTGATGTATTATACCTTTTTCAAAAAGCTCTTGCAGATATTCTTTTGAACCATCCGTACTGGCGCCGTCAACAACTACTATCTCTTCATCAGATTGTAATTCACGTAATAGTTTCCCCAAAGTGATTTTGATGAAATCAAGGCGGTTACGTGTAGCGATGATATAGGATAGATTAACTTGCTGCATTTCTATTGCGGGGTTAATAGGAAATTTTCTGTGAAGTTACTGTGTAGTTCTAAATCATTCAGACTGCTTAATTTGTTTAAATTAGGTAAAGAATACAGTTCGTAATTTATTGATTGAACAAAATCAAACAAGTCTTTATTTTTCAGTTCAAAACCTTTAATGTTTGTAAGGTTCCATTCAATCAGAATCCCTGGCCGGCATTGTTTGATACATTCTAACCCTCCTTTTAACGCAAGCAGATCTGCACCTTCAATATCTGATTTGATAAAAGAAACATTCGGTTTGTTTCTGGCTTGCCATATGCGATCAATGGTAGTGCATTCTATTTCGATGGTGTTTTTAAAAGAAACTCTTTTGGTGTCACCTATACTATCATAAGCCCCGTCCTTACTATTGGCAACATTGAAGTGAATACTCCCTTCTTTTTCGGCGACAGCTTTATCAATAATGGTCCACCGGTCTCTGTCAACACTGGTACTATTCGTTTTCTTTAAAAAGGGCAGACTATTAGGGGAAGCTTCTACCGATATTACTTTTATGGTTTTATTACTTACAAGCATTGGGATCGCCATTAGGCCGATATTAGCGCCAATATCAAAGACTTCGGTATCGGGTTTAATCAATGATATTATTGTAGCAACGATGTCACGTTCGTAAATTCCTTCATCCACTGCTCTTTTAAAAATCACACTATTTTTAGGGAAGTATACTATACGATTATAGTATTTAAAGTTGCCCTTCAGATTCCAATAATTTTTTGCAATAGTTAGTTTGATTGCTCTTTTGATAGCGTTAAGCATTAATCTTAATTGTGGTATGGAGTAACATTTTATTTAATAACAAAGGTATGGTCGATCTCTATCTTACCGCGAACAGATAAGTCATAGGGAAGGATATCTTCTTCCCGCGGTTTTTGTAATACTTCAAATTGTAAAAGGTTATAAAAGTTTCCGGACACTGCATGTGATTGAATATATAACCCAAACTGGTAAATCCCCGGTAGAAAAGGTAAATGCTTTAGTTTACCCTTTACCTCATATGTATTTTGGGTACTTGATATTCTAAAAAGATCACTGTTGCGCAGGTCGGCAACCGCCAATCTTTGTTCATATTCGTCTAAAATCAACAACACCAGGGATGAAGTAGTGTTAATCTCGGTGCTTTTAATAATTAATGTAAACTCCAAATCCTTATGTGTAACAGCCGGAAGGTTATCAATCTGGAAAAGCTGTATTACTGTGCTGTCACTCAGTGGTATATTTTCGGTAGTTGTAGTTGAAGATTTGAACCGCTTTATAGAATAAGTTTGTACGGCCTCGTTAACATCCCCATTAAATATGATCTCGCCGTTATTTAGTACCAGCCCTTTATTGCATAGTGAGCGTACCGAATCCATATTATGACTAACAAACAAGATTGTCCGCCCTTCACCACGGCTTACGTCGCCCATTTTACCGATACATTTTTTCTGAAATTCTGCGTCTCCCACAGCCAAAACCTCATCCACTATCAATATTTCTGATTCAAGGTGTGCCGCAACTGCAAATGCTAAACGTACATACATGCCCGATGAATAGCGTTTTACCGGAGTGTCCACATAACGCTCCACACCTGCAAAACTTACAATTTCATCAAACTTCCTTTTTATTTCTGCTTTGCGCATGCCCAATATTGCACCGTTTAAATAGATGTTCTCTTTCCCTGTAAGTTCGGGGTGAAAGCCGGTTCCAACTTCGAGCAAACTTGCTATACGCCCTTTAATTTTAACCGAGCCACTGGTAGGTGAGGTTACCCTGCTCAATATTTTAAGCAATGTACTTTTGCCAGCGCCATTACGGCCTATTATCCCTACTGCGTCGCCTTGCTCAACGTCAAAGTTCAGGTCATTCAGGCTCCATACAATATCGCTTCCGCCCTTTGTGGTGCGGTCGTTTACTTCGCCGATTTTTAAAAAGGGATCTTCCTTACCACGCACCCTTGCCCAAAAACGTTCAAGGTCGCGCGATATAGTGCCAGTGCCAAAATCACCCAGTTGATACGCCTTTGATAATTTTTCTACTACGATTGCTTTAGCCATTATACGGTATCAACAAATGTTCTTTCAACTTTATTAAAAATGATAATTCCTAACAACAGTATAATGGTGGTTATACCGGCGCTGTAACCCAATAATCCCCAGCTAAAAGTGCCTTTGCCTAAAAATCCATATCGCAGGGTTTCAATCACTGGCGTTATGGGGTTATATTTAATTATCCAGCTGTACGCCGGATACTTTTTAACGGCTTCTGAAAGCGGATAAATAACAGTAGTGGTATACATTAATAGTGGTACCCCAAATGTCACTACAAATGCCAGGTCGCGATATTTTGTTGTTACCGCAGATATAACCATCCCTAAACCTAAACCAAGTGCCGCTATCAGCAGAATTAATACCGGGAAGAGAAATGCCGCCGAATTGGGGGCGATAGAAAAACCCTTGGTCCAGTAAAAAAATGTCAGGATCAAAAACAGAGTAAACTGGACAGCAAACCGTACCAGGTTAGATAGTACAATACTCAACGGCATAATCAGCCTTGGAAAATAGACTTTACCGAGCATAGCCGCGTTATCTTTAAAAACAGTGGATGTTTTGGTAAGACAGTCAGAAAAATAGTTCCACATGATGGTTCCCGCCAGGTAAAAAAGGGGAGCGGGGATACTATCTGTAGGTATATTAGCCAGGTTGTTAAAAACAAGGTTATAAATTAAAATGGTTATAACCGGCTGCAAAAAAAACCAGATAGGACCAAGTATAGTTTGCTTATAAAATGCTACAAAATCACGCCTTACCAGTAGCAATAACAAATCACGGTAATGCCAGGTATCTTTAATACGCAGATCAAATAAGCTACTTTTGGGGGTTATTGTTATGTCCCAGTCTTCTTCAGGCACCCTGCTCATCATTTAATAATTTTTGTAAATTTTCTCTGTAATGTCTTTCGTCAAAATAAAGCAGGCATTCGTTCTGTAAATTTTGCCTTTTTTCGAGTGTCAAAGGCTTATTTAAGTAGTTGATAATGGTATCCTGCAATTCGCTCAAATCATCTACATTTATAGACGTACCCAAACGCCCGTCTTTAATGGCATCGGTGCTTCCGTCAGCGTTCCCGCAAATTACGGGTAAACCACAGGCAAGGGCTTCAACAAACACAATCCCGAAACCTTCTTTTTTACTTGGCAAAACAAAAAGGTCGGCAAGTAAAAAATGATCGGTTAATTCATTGTCATTCAAAAAACCGGTTAGTATTACTTCATTGTTTACTGCATATTTGTCTATCAGGTTCCTGATCCTTATCTCCTCAGTCGAATCATATTGTCCTGAAAGAATATATTTAATATGGGGGAATGCCTGTTTTAAGTGGCCAATTGCTTTTATTACCTGTTCATACCCCTTATATTGTTCAGATGATGCTAATCTTGTAAGCGTAAAAATTATCTGGTTTGAAGAGCTGAGACCATATCTGTTTAGCAGGTACTCGGGTTTTTCAAATGTATCAGGCAGTTTTATAAACGGATCCACCGCATTATTAAGCACTATACATTTATCCGGATCAGCCTGATGACGGATCATCATTTGTTTTTTAGTAAAATTACTTACACAAATGATTTTACTGCAATATCTCTTCAAAAAAGTTTTCTTTATAAAACTAAGCGGGCGCCACACTTCTATGCCATGTGCTATCAATAATACTTTGCATTTAGGGTTGATTAGCTTAATGGCGATACCAATAAGAGAAAGATTTATATGGTTTAATATGACAATATCTGCTTTTGAGGCTTCTTTGATAGATGCTAAACCCAGTGCAAGCCGGTTATTATTAAAACCGGTATAATTTTTTGCAGGCAAATACTGGCTCATTAAATCGTAGCGTGTATCATATAACGAAAAGAGCCTAAAATTCCAATTCTCCTTTTTTGAAATATGAAATAAGGAATGAGCAAATGTTCGGGTCATCTTCTGAATCCCGCCGGTAGTGCTAAAAGTTTGCAGGCTAAATAAAAAAATATTTTTAGGCATGCATCTGTATTTGGAACAACGCGAACGCTTTTGACCAGTGTACGTTATTGTTTTTAAAAGCCTTTATAATATTTTTTGATTTCCTTCCTCTGTATAAACTGTCATTAGTGATCTCTTGGTTTTCTCTCATCCAGTCCTGGAGGGGGAACGTAAATCCCATTTTTGTTCTGTTCCAGATCTGTTCAGGGAGGATATCGGTAAAACTGTCAATCAATAATTTTTTCGGACGGGTCTTATCAAATCTGATCCGGGAATCAATACTTTCAGTCAGCTTAACAAAATCTTCATCCAAAAAGGGCACCCTTACTTCTAATCCATGACTCATGCCCATTACATCCGTATCCCGCAATAGCTGGTTTTGCATATATAGGTTTATTTCAAACCAGGCTGCATCCTGTTCATTATAATTATCGATATATGGCAACTGCCTGTTAGCGAATAATACATCTTCAACTTCCGTGATATCAGCATCCAGTATTTGGGAAATATCAGCGGGAGAGTAAAGCCCTCTAAGGAATAAATAATCAGCAATAGGATGATTATAGGTTAAAAAAGCTATCTTTTTATAAGCATCAAAAGCAGAATAGTTTGCTAGCTTAAATAATGAAACAGGATATTTTTTTGCTGATTTGATATAACGAATTCGGTTAAATGAGGGATATCCCCCAAATAACTCGTCTGCACCCAAGCCCGACAGTACAGCTTTTAGTCCGTCATCGTGTGCAAATTTACTAATGCACCAACTGTTGATACCATCTGTGGTAGGCAGGTCCATATCATCAATTATCTGGGGCAAAAAACCTTCAAAATCACTTTGTTTTACCAGGTGAGTAAATTTTTCACCGTCAATCTGTTTTAATATCAGGCTTTGGTACATACTCTCATCATACGCCTTTTCATTAAAATAGATCGAGATTGTTTTAAGCTGAGCCTTCTTTTCTCTACTGGCGAGTAGTGTTATTAAACTTGAATCAATACCACCACTCAGAAATACGCCAATTGGAGCGTCTGCTATAAGCTGCCTGTTTACAGCATAGCCCAGAGTTGTCTTTATTGCTTCCTTTGCCTGATCAAGATTATCAATATAGGCTTTGTCGCGAATTATATGATAAGAATGGATATTACAAGTGCCTTTTTTATGATTCCAGCACAAAAATTCACCTTTGGGTAAACTCCGGACATTCTTTAAGGTAGTGTATGGCTCAGGAATGTGCCCATATGCTAAAAATCTTATTTGCCAGTCAGGGTCCGGTTCGCTCGCCAGTCCTGCTTCTTTCAGTGCTTTCACCTCTGATGCAAAACAAAGTTGCCCGTTTTGGGCATAATAATACAACGGCTTAATACCTGAGCTATCACGAACCAGGTAGGTTAAAGATTTTTCCTTATCATATAAGGCAAAAGCAAATATTCCCCTTAATTTTGAGAATGCGGCAATCCCCCAAAAGATATATGCCGACAGGATCACTTCGGTATCTGTATTTGAAGCAAACCTGGCCCCCAGACCAAATAGCTGCTTCTTTAATTCCAGGTAATTATATATCTCCCCATTAAAAGTTATCCAAACCTTTTGTTGCACATCAGTCATGGGCTGATGTCCTTTTGGGCTAAGATCAATTATTGATAATCTCCTGTGACCAAAAGTTACTCCTGCCGCTGTATCATTAAAAATGCCCTCATCATCAGGACCGCCGTGCTTCAGTAGCTGGCACATTCGCTTTACTTTTTCGTTCCTGTCAAATTCTACTGATGAATTTGATATTATTCCTGCAATCCGGCACATGATGATAATAGGGGTATGTTCATAGCTTCGCCTCGTAAGTCACATTGTAAAATATGTAACTAATTGATTTTTAACGATTCGTTTATTTTAAACAATCGTTTTTAATTGGAAAAATGTGACATTAAAATAAATCAAAAAAATGCCAATTACTATATCAGATCCGTATTAAAATCTGTCAATTAATGAAGCTGAAACGTGTATAATTACGGAACATCCAAGGCTCTCAAGACGTAGGGCCAATTGTTTCTGCGAGCGATAGGATATGATTTCGCCTATCATACCTTTAAGCGGACCTGCTTTCAATATTATTTTCTCTCCGGGTAATAAGTTTTCTTCAGTAATTTCTAATTCAACTGCGCTCGTCATTAATAATTTAAGATCTTCTATTTGTTTGTCAGGCATCGATGCAATTTTTCCCCCGAAATAAATAAATCGGGTTATGCCTTTCGTCATCAGCACCTCGGTATGTTCCTGTTGGGTTACATGTACAAATAAATAAGATTTGATAAAGGGCTCGTCTACCCACTTTTTTCTGTCGCTCCATTGTTTAAGCTGGCGTCTTAAAGGGAGGTAGGATTCAATGCCCTTATCTACAAGAGCCTGATACGCTTTTTTTTCTGCTTTCGGATATGTATAAACCGGATACCATTTATACATTTCGGTTTTTGACCTTATATCCATGTGTTAATTCCGAGTACTATTTTATCCAGCGTCTAATATCCCACCACTTATACTCTTTCTTGTCGATATAGTAGTCTGAACCCTCATAGCCACTATAGTCAGAATAGTAGTAATAATGTGTGCCATGATATTCGCTTGTAAACTTGGTTGTATAATATCTTGAATGTAAAAGATCTTCCGAAAAGGCGTTTAATATAATAACAGTATTATCCAGATGATATTCATTGGCAATTCGTTGCGGAACTGTGGCTGCATAGAATTTTGACTTGCCTGAACGAATAACAAAGATATTGATATCACTCATCCTGATCAGCGGAATAGCATCAGAGACCAACCCGATAGGCGCTGTGTCCACCATGATGATATCATACCTCTTTTTCAGGTCGTTCATTAATGTTTTCATTCTTGAACTATGTAACAACTCAGAAGGGTTAGGAGGTACCGGGCCTGAGACAATAATGTCCAGGTTAGGCTGAATGTTTTCAATGATAATATCATCCAATTCACACTGATTAGCCAGGTAATTGCTTAGCCCCTTGTCATTTGAAACGTGGAAGGTTTTGTGAAGGCGGGAACGACGTAAATCTGCTGCAATAAGTACAATTTTCTTATCAATGAGAGACAGCGTGCTTGACAAGTTAACAGCAATAAATGATTTTCCTTCGCCCGCTACTTCGGATGTGATACAGATTACTTTACTCTTCTTTTCCGATGCTATAAAACTCAAATTGGTACGTACGGATCTTACAGACTCGGCAAAAATAGACTTGGGCCGGCTAATAGCCAGTATTTGTGTGTTATTTTCATCAATTGCCTCAGGGAATTTTCTAATTATTCCGATGATAGGTATTGTGGTCAGGCTTTCCACAGTTTCCTTATCATATATGTACGGGTTAAGTATCCTGATCAATACGATCATACCTAAACCAATAGCAAGGCCTATGATGATTGCCGTGCGGTGAATAGTATGAGTATCGGGAGAAATCGGTGAAAAATTAGGTTGCGCAAGTTCAATTATTGTGGCCCCGGCTAATATCGCCGAACGGCTGATCTGCGCATCAAGTCTTTTTTCGGATAAGAACGAGTATACCTTATCGTTAATATCAAAATCACGCTTCAGGCTTATCAAATCCCTTTCGGCCGCAGGTAAAGAAGAGATTTTTTGATTTACCTGGGCAATCTGACCTTCCAGATATTCAATATTTTTATTTATGCGTGTAATTGTGGCATTAATATTATCTAAAGCCGCATTTTTAAGCACCAGGATCTGCTGATTTATATCCTTAATAGTTTGCGAATTGGCGTTATAAGTTTTTAGCAGCGTGTTTTTTTCAACCAGCAAATTATTCAGATTTACTATCAGTCCGGCAAGCAATTGATCAATATTGCCTTCAAGGTTTAAATTGAGATTGATATCATCTTTCTCTTTGGTGATTTGTTCTTTTAACTGGTTAATAGCAATCATCTGAATTTTTAGCAGGGATCGCTGGGTTTCAAGATCTTTTATTTTACCAAGCTGTAGTTCGGTTGCCGAACCGATATCCATAATATTGGAGTTTTGCTTGTATTTTTCTATTTGTTTTTCCGACCCCTTTACCTGGTTCGAAAGAGACTCCAACTGATCATCAATAAATCGTATAATCTGGGTGGCCGATTGGGTTTTCTGAGTTTTATCGTAATTAAGATACTCCTTCATCAACGAATTGAGAATATCCGCGGCAAACTGCGGGTTGGTATCAGTTTCCTGCAACGAGATGATATTAGAATTTTTTATCATTTCACTTGCATGAAGACCCGACCTGACCCTTCCCACAAAATCCTCGGGTACATTAAATTTAAAAATGAAGTTGGATACCCTGGGCATTTCGCCGGGGTATTTTATGCTAAATGCTGTATTGTCAACACTTATTGGCTGATCGTAATTAAATATCTTCTGAATGTCCTTACCACCTTCTTTATAGCTAAGCTTAAAAGAGTTTTTATTGATGGGCTGGTAGGTAATCGGGGCACGATAGAAATTAAGGCTATCGAATTTTACCAGTTGAATATCCAGTAATTTTTGAGGGTAAACATCGGTAGTACGCGCACGGCCGGATATATAAAAACTTATTCTGTAATCAATATCCTTTATCGCATCTAAGATTAGTGTACGGCTTTGAAGCACAAAAATTTCACTCTGTATTTTTGACGGGCCACGGTCATTATTATTTATTATACTTACCAGGTCAGCAAATTCCGATTTCTTTTCTTCGATTTTAAGGGTGCCCGAGGTTGCATATGTTTTGACTGAATACCACAAATAGGTGTATGAAATGATCATACATATGATAACAGATCCGGCTATCCAATACCACCGGCTTAATAGTATTTTTCCGATCTTAAAATAATCAATTTCCTGATGGGGTAGTTTTCTTGCTATCTTCTCAGTCTCTTCCATTTAGCGATGAATAAGCGTATAAATAATCAGGGCGGTATTTAGAATAATGAGCGCCGGCTGTAAAGTGGTGTTTATATTTTGCAACTGGTCGTTCTTAACTGCACGTTTATTCTGCGCGATGTAAATGATATCGTTGTTCTGAAGTATTAGTCTAGGATCAGCCAGCGTGCCGGTTTTGCTTAAATCTACTTCAGTGATCTGCGGATTTTTCGGGTCACCCCTTATAATCTTGATGTTTTTTTCATTAGCTCTGTCTGTAAGTCCCCCGGCTTCACCCAGCATTTCAATCAAATTTGTTTTATCCTTAACCAATGGAAAATTACCCTGTGTTTTTATTTCTCCGAGCAGGGTAACCTTGAGGTTAATTATTTTCAGATCAATAATAGGGTCCTTAAGTACATCTTTACGATAAATATCCTCAATCAGTTTCATTGCCTCGGCCCTGGTCAGCCCGGATACATGAACGCGGCCTATTACGGGTAAGGCAACTGTTCCATCATCTTCAACCTGGTAGGTTTGTCCCTGTGATGATATTGTAGTATTATTACTGTTGCTTACCGACGTCGCGGGGGTTTCTTCTACAATGTATCTTAAATTTTGCAGGTTCCTTATTTGGAGAATGTCTTGTGAGCGTATCTGATAGTCGCTTGTGCCATTACCACTGTTTGTCATGCTAATCCGGGCACTGTCGGGATTGGTACCGCGCTCCTTAAATAGTAGCTGCTGTTGCTTCCAGGAACATGAGCTTAGGGTAACTGTCAGGGAAATAAAAACTGTAATAATTAGGGTTGTACAAAATCGCATATACACTGAAACTGCATTATTGCTTAATATTGCGCAGCAATTCCAAAAGTACCATTATTTGATTATTTTAAAAGTGTATTTTTTCCATAAATGCAGGGCCCAAAAATTTCAATAATAACTGTGGTGTATAATGCCCAAAATACCATAGAGCGTAGCATAAATTCCGTATTGGGGCAAAATTTTAAAAATATCGAATACATTATTGTCGATGGGGGGTCGACGGACGGTACCCGTGAGATTATTGAAAATTATAGGGAGAAAATTAACGGTTTTATATCCGAACCCGATAAAGGTATTTACGATGCTATGAACAAGGGTATCGCATTGGCCACCGGAGACGTTATTGGCACAATTAATGCAGACGATTACTTTGCGGATAATGATGTGTTGTATAACATAGCAAAGGTATTTGCCGAACAGGATACTGCGATATTATATGGCAACCTTGATTACATAGATATTAACGACAAGATTGTCCGCAAATGGCGCTCAGGAAAGTATAGTAAAGGTATGTTTAATTGGGGGTGGATGCCCCCGCATCCTACATTTTATTGCAAAAAAAGCCTATTCGAAAAGCTGGGCGTTTACAAATTAGATTACGGGAGCGCAGGTGATTACGAGTTGATGCTAAGGTTTATTCATCTGAACGATATAAGTGCATATTATTTGAATATGGTGCTTATAAAGATGGTAGTTGGAGGTGTAAGTAACAAAAGCTTAAGTAACCGCGTACAAGCTATGCGTTTTGACCTTAAAGCCATGAGAAATAATAACATTTTTTTGCCAATGGTGACTATATTATTTAAACCACTACGTAAAATAGCACAATTTTTTTAGGACAACCGGAAATTTTATTAATTTGGACACCAGTTTTAAATGCAACTGGTCGACCTATAACTTCTTAATCTCAATGACGGAATATTTACATTCATATCACTTAGTGTATTATATTACGATAGTAGTTTTTTCTATACTCATCACAGTTATTGCAATACCATCCATTCTTCACGTGGCACGAGCAAGACACTTGTATGATGACTTAGGTCACTTCAGAAAACAACACGATCACGGCATTCCCCGCCTGGGCGGCGTGGCAATATTCGTTAGTTTTACCATAACCTCTTTATTGTTTAGCATGACAGATAAGTCATTGCCAATAAACTACCTGCTTACGGCATGTATTATGTTATTTGCAATGGGGTTAAAGGACGATCTTTCGGGTGTCAACTCGCGTACAAAGTTTTTTATACAGTTCCTGGCAGCATTGATACTGGTTGTCATGGGCGACATTCGCCTCACCAGCATGTATGGGGTTTTTGGCATCGGTAACCTTCCATATTGGCCAAGTGTTGCTTTAACCGTACTTACAATTATCCTGATTGTAAATGCATTTAACCTGATAGATGGTATTGATAGCCTGGCCGGAGCTACCGGCGTAGTGGCCAACGGATGCTTTGCCGGTTTATTTATCTATATGCATCAATATGAGCTTGCGGCAGTATCGCTGGCTATGGCAGGTGCATTGGTAGGATTCCTGAAGTTTAATATTACCCCTGCAAAAATATTTATGGGCGATACCGGCTCACTGCTTATCGGCTTAATTTCGGCAGTAATGGCCATTAAATTTATTGAATTGAATAAATTTACGGCAGTAAAATCACCGGATGTTTATTCGGCTCCTGCCTTGTCCGTAGCTATTTTAATAGGACCAATATTTGATACCTTAAGAGTGTTTATACTCCGGCTTTACAGCGGCGTATCGCCGTTTAAAGCTGACCGTAAACATATTCATCATCGTATGTTAAGGCTCGGTTTTACACATTTACAAGCAGCACTTATATTAATTACACTGAATTTGCTTTGTGTAACTTTGGTTTTGGTATTCAGGTCTTATGGCAATTCTATTTTGCTCGGTCTCATCCTGACAGTTTGTTTGTTATTTAACTGGGCAGTATCGTTCTTTATCAGGTCTAAAGAACGCGAAAATCTGGCTTTGCGCAATTTATTCGTTTAAAGGGATAATCTTTTTAACCATTTTTTGGGTTTTTAATATCCACATTTTTTCTTTGAAAAATGTGATTAACTTTTCGTGCTTTAATGTACCGAACCACCTTGTCCGTCCGTATATTTAAACCATCCGTAACGTCCTTTTCAAGATTTAAGTGACCGGGATTTTTGAGCAGATTCACAGGAATGTATTTATTTTTTTTTGGAACTCATCCACTGGGTTTCAGGCTTATTTCGGACAAGGGTAATAGGGGAATATGACGGCTTACACACAGTATTTTAACAAGTTTTTAAATGGCTTTAATCTTCTGGGCGGACGTTCTATGCGCCCAGGCAGTTCAGCGGGGACAGCCGTCGGACATAAGCTTTCAAGACAAGCTGGAGTACAGCTTCAGCCTGTCGGAATGCGGGCCTTTGATAATGGCCTTGAGGCTACCTTACCCCTGGTAAAAAACGATTCCTTAGTTGAAGAAATAACAATACCGCCTGAGGGGGCTCCGGCAGGCAAACCACTTTATTCTCCTTTTTGGTTTTGGAACAGCAATTTGGCTGATGAGCTTGCCCTGGAGTTCATAAGGGAAGGCGACGCTCAAAAGGCAATGGCTATTTGGGAGAAGGCAGTATTTTCGAAAGATAAAAAGAAACTGGTACAGGCTGTATTGATTGGCGACCTGATCGGTCAATCGCCTGATTGGCTGGAAGAAAAAGATGAATTTCATTCCCTGGCAAAAAATGGCGATGAGTATATCATTTGGAGAGAAAAGAAAACAGGTTCATCTATCCCCTGTGTATTTGCAGATTTGAATTATGAGGATAACTGGACAATAGAGGTAGATACAAAATGGTTTGAGGGGGTAGATAAGTATAGTTACGGTATCGTTTTCGGCAGGGAGCAAAATAATTACTATAGCTTCGTCATTACAGGAAATGGACACTTTAGCCTAGTACAGCATACTAAAGGCGACTATAAAGAGATTATTCCGTGGAAAGCGGCTTTCGCTATAAATCAGCGCTCATCCAATCATCTGCTCTTAAAGAAAACTGATGATCAAATAGGTCTGTATATCAATAGTAACTATGTCGGCTCGGTTAAGAGTGAGCCTTTTTTTGGGAAAGGGTTTGGTTTTAAGGTTTGGGGCAATCAAAAAGTTTCATTCAGTAAATTCAGGTTCTGCAATTTTGTAGAGGACGAGGCAAAGTTTAAAGTTACTAAAGAGAATTATAGCTGCATTAAAAACCTTTCGATGCTTAATCTTGGTCTGGCAACGAAAAACGGCGGTTTTCATGCCGGCGAATTTAAAAAGGGGGTTGAATTGGCAAAGCTTTTTTATACCTCAAAACAAAAAGAGAGCTACGCAAAGTCAATAGGAGATGAGCAATATTTTTATCATCCCGAAAAGACGATCCAGTTTTATCTTACTGAGGTTGTAGACTCTGTAAAGAAGTATGTGGATAAGCCACGGGGCATATCTACAAGTGACCTTTTGAACCTGTTTGCTGATTTTCCGCCTGAAATCAGGCAGCTTTTTAGCAGTATTTTCTTTTCGGGCCGGATTCAAAAAATAGACAGAGAGATTGATGCCGCAAAGGCTACTAAAAAAACTACTGCTGCAGAAGCAGCAGATGCCGGGAAAAGGTTGGTGAAAAGCACCCGCGAAGATATTCTGTATCTGAGGAATTTTTTAAGTGAGGATAATGCAGAGTATGCCGCTGTTGCAGATCGGTTAGCGCGGGGCATTATGCAGTGCGGAATCGACTATTACAGCCGCATGTTTGATGTAGACTACAAAATAGCTAATACCAATATTGAACTCTACCTGCCCGAACATAAATATGCACTCAATATTGCGGTATCTGGTAAAATAAAGGAGCGATTAAAAGAAGTGCTGAGCCTATATCAAAAGATCATAAAAGAAGCTAAAGCAAGGAACATTTCTAAAAAAGACAAGCGGCAGCTGGCGTAGTTTCTTATCCATACTATCTTATTGTAATATGACATTCCCCAGCCAACAGGCTCTGGATATTTGTGTAAATTTGTCATAAATATCAATTGTCATGAGGATAGCTATTAACGGATTTGGACGTATAGGGAGAATATTCCTTCGTAGTGTGCTTACTAAGCCTGGTATCGAGGTGGTTGCAATAAATGACCTGACTGATACCGAAACATTAGCGCACCTATTCAAATACGATTCTGTTCACCGTACATTCAATGGGACTGTAAAATGTGATTCGGGCAATTTGTATATCGATCATAAACAGATAAAAGTTCTGTCTGAAAAAGATCCGGCGAATCTTCCATGGAAAGAATTGAATATTGATCTGGTAATCGAATCGACCGGCAAATTCACTTCTAAACATGGTGCAGGTCAGCATTTACTGGCTGGAGCGAAACAGGTGATTATTTCGGCCCCATCTTCTGATAAAAGCATTCCGACTGTAGTTATCGGTGTGAATGATATTGATTTTGACTTGTCTGCCCCGATTATTTCCAACGCATCGTGTACAACCAATAATGTTGCTGCAATGGTGAAGATATTGGAAGATAACTGGGGAATTGTTGATGGTTATATTACTACGGTACATTCCATGACCGGCGACCAGAGCCTGCATGATGCACCACACAAGGATCTTCGACGGGCGAGAGCTGCATCAGCCTCTATCATTCCAACTACTACAGGTGCTGCAAAGGCTATCACTAATATATTCCCGCACCTGGAAGGGAAATTAGGCGGCGCAGGTATTCGCGTACCGGTATTGAATGGCTCGTTGACCGACTTTACCTGTAGCCTCAAAAAGCAAACTATAGTTGAAGAGATCAATAAAGCATTTAAAGCTGCTGCTGAAGGGCCGATGAAAAACGTGCTGGAATACACTGAGGACCCAATAGTTTCTACCGATATATTAGATAACCCGCATAGCTGCATTTTTGATGCAAAGCTAACCTCCATTGTTGGTGGGCTGGTGAAGGTAGTGGGCTGGTATGATAATGAAATGGGGTACTCGAGCCGCCTGGCCGATTTGGTAGCCAAAATAAGTGTAGTAAAGCATGATCAGGTTTATTCAGGCTGATGATGTACTGGCCATCCGTAATGAGGTATTGCGCGAGGGGCGATTAACACTGGATGAGTGCCGCTTTCTGAATGATGATGCCGCAGGCTCTTTTCACCTGGGCTATTTTGATGGCGATCACTTAGTTTGTATCGCATCGTTTCATCCGCAGAATTATAAAGAATTTGCCGGTAAAGCATATCAACTACGCGGTATGGCTACGTTGGTGAGCCATCGTGGTAAGGGCTTCGGCAACCAGTTGGTTAATTTCGCTATAGTATATATGCGCGGGCAAAAGGTGAATTACGTTTGGTGTAACGCCCGCAAAAAAGCCGTCCTTTTCTATAAAAACCTTGGTTTCGAGATTATATCTGATGAGTTTGAAGTCCCCACAATAGGGCCGCATTATGTGCTCTATTTAAAAATTCAGTAGCCGCAAACACCTTTTTCATTTTTGCGTTCAGAATTTAGAATTAAATGCTGAATTTGGCGGTCCGTAAAACAACGCCTCTAAAACGACATGAAAACAGTAGATCAAATAAACTTTTTGGGGAAAAAGGCCCTGATCAGGGTTGATTTTAACGTCCCGCTTGATAAGGACTATAATATTACAGACGATAACCGGATGACGGCCGCTCTACCAACCATCAAAAAGATATTGAAAGATGGGGGCGAAGTGATCCTGATGTCGCACCTGGGAAGACCAAAAGAAGGTCCGACTGAAAAATATTCACTGAAGCATTTGGTTCCGCATTTGTCTGATCTGCTAGGTCAGCAGGTAGAGTTTGCTGATGATTGCATCGGCCCGGAAGCTGTTGAAAAAGCGAAAGATTTGGCAAAAGGCCAGGTATTGCTGCTGGAAAATCTTCGTTTTTATAAAGAAGAGGAAAAAGGCGACGTAGCGTTTGCAAAAAAACTTGCTGCTTTGGGTGATGTATATGTAAACGATGCTTTTGGCACGGCACACCGTGCGCACGCATCTACAGCGGTTATTGCACAATTCTTCCCTGAGGCGAAATGCTTTGGTTACCTGATGGCTGCTGAATTAGCCAACGCTGAGAAAGTATTGAACGGTGCCGAAAAACCTTTTACCGCTATTATGGGTGGCGCTAAGGTATCAGACAAGATCGAACTGATAGAGCGCCTGATGGACAAGGTAGATAACCTGATCATCGGCGGTGGTATGGCTTACACTTTTGCAAAAGCGCAGGGCGGTCATATCGGTAAATCATTGGTTGAAGAGGATAAATTAGAACTGGCGAACAGTCTGATTGAAAAAGCAAAAGCAAAAGGCGTAAACCTGTTATTGCCGACTGACTCGATCATTGCAGATAATTTCTCAAATGACGCCAATACAGATGCGGCTAATAACGATAATATAAAAGACGGCTGGATGGGTTTGGATATCGGTCCGGCATCAATAAAAGCATTCAGCAAAGTGGTTGAAGGCTCAAAAACTATTTTGTGGAACGGCCCGATGGGTGTTTTCGAAATGGAGAAATTTGAGCAGGGTACCAAAGCCGTTGCAGAGGCAGTAGTTAAAGCAACCGAAAACGGTGCTTTCTCCCTGATCGGCGGTGGTGACTCAGCCGCTGCAGTTGCTAAGTTTAACTTTACAAACGAAGTAAGCTATGTTTCAACAGGCGGCGGCGCATTGCTGGAATACATGGAAGGAAAAGAACTACCAGGCGTGAAGGCCATCAATGAATAAACCTTAATAGGTAACGTTTTTGTGACAGCCCCGAAATTCGGGGCTTTTGTTTTTATATTACCTTTGGGCCTCTAACTCTCAATAATTAATGAAAAAATATTTATTCCTGGCTTTAAGCTTTCTGCTTTTAGCCATCTGTTCTCATGCTCAGCAAAATATTTCAGATGCTGATTATGTGAAAGCCAATTACCAGAAATACGAATATCAAATACCGATGCGCGATGGTAAAAAGTTGTTTACCTCGGTATATGTGCCAAAAGATCAGTCCAAAAAATATCCGATCATGATGGACAGGACGCCATACAGCGTTGCGCCTTATGGTACTGATACCTATAAAGGGTCGCTCGGCCCGTCTTCATTGTTTTTGCATGACGGCTTCATCTTCGTTTACCAGGACGTACGCGGCCGCTGGATGAGCGAGGGCATTTTTGAAGAAATGACGCCCGAAAAAGAAGTCCACAAGACTAAAAATGACGTGGATGAAGGTACTGATACCTATGATACGATCGAATGGCTCATTAAAAACTTACCGAACAACAATGGCAAGGTAGGCGTTTGGGGAATATCCTATCCCGGCTTTTTTACTACTGCTTCTTTATTGAGCCGGCACCCTGCTTTGGCTGCGGCCTCACCACAAGCGCCCATGGCTGATCTGTATCGTGACGACGCTTTTCACAATGGGGCATTTATGCTGGTAGCCAACTTTGGTTTTTATCCCGGCTTTACCAATCGCCAGGATGATAAACCGACCCAGCGTCGTGGTGGCAGATTAAATTATGGTACTGCCGACGGGTATGCTTTTTACCTGAGAATGGGTTCGGTAAAAAACTCGAACGACAAATACTATAAAGATACCATCCGTTTATGGAACGAAATGCTGGATCACCCGAATTACGATCAGCACTGGAAAGACCGCAATGTATTGTATCACCTGCACGACATTAAGACCCCGACTTTGGTTACAGGTGGTTGGTATGATGCCGAAGATTTGTATGGTGCTATAAATACCTATAAAACTTTGGTTAAAGCAAACCCTAACACACCGGTTTACTTTACAATGGGCCCTTGGGTGCATGGCGGCTGGTCGCATGGAGATGGTGATCATTTGGGGGATGTATCCTTCGGTGGTCCGACCGGGCCATTTTACCGTGAGAAAATAGAGTTTGCATTCTTTAGCCATTATCTGAAAGGCACGGATATGGATATTCCCAAAATAGCTGCTTTCGAGACAGGAGTGAACGAGTGGAAGAAATACAATATGTGGCCGCCAAAAGAGGCTGAAGAGAAAAACCTTTATCTGCTGCAAGGTGGTAGATTGTCATTTGAAGCGCCAACCTCGGCAGATAGCTTTGATGAGTTTACATCAGACCCAAGCAAACCTGTGCCTTTCTATAATGGCTTAACGATGGATATGCAGCGCGAATACATGACCGGCGACCAGCGTTTTGCTTCGCGCAGGCCCGACGTACTGACTTACCAGACCGATGTATTGGATCATGATGTAACACTTGCAGGAAACATTTGGGCCGACCTGAAAGTAGCCATCACTGGAACGGACGCCGACTGGGTAGTTAAGGTAGTAGATGTATATCCTGATTCAGCCAGGAACAATCAATTTACTGCGAAAGGTACGTACATGTCAAACTACGAACAAATGGTACGCAGTGAAGCCATGCGTGGTAAATTCCGTAATGGATTTGATAAGCCGGAAGCTTTCGTTCCCGGAAAAGTAACCCCGGTAAATTTTGAACTGCAGGATGTGCTGCACACCTTTAAAAAAGGCCACCGCATAATGGTGCAGGTGCAAAGTACCTGGTTCCCGCTGATAGACCGCAATACACAGCAGTTCCAGGACATAATGAAAGCGAAAGATACCGACTTTAAGAAGGAAACACATAAGGTGTATACCTCAAAAAAGCATCCGAGCTTTTTGAAGGTAAGGGTGATGAATTGATATATGAAACTAAGCCCTGAACAGAAAAAGCTTTATAACGATATTGATGAGATACTTTGGAATGATTGGGACCCAATCGGTGCAAAAGGTTTTGGCAACTGGCCGAAGGATGAATATGAGACGTACGTTCCGACAATCTTTAGTTTGAAAATCAACGAGAGAGTATAGAAATTATAGCAGAAAAGCTGTTTGAAATTCAAACTAATAGAATGGAGGTTGATCGCGGATATGAAAATTGTAAACGTGTAGCTGAAAAGATATTTAATCTGAAGTGATTTTATAGCAATAGCGGTGGCTTCAAACCCATCGCTATTGTTATAAATGTCTGATTAACCAATCACCAGTTAACCGATCAATCACTCCGCAAACTCTTCACCGGATTCGCCAATGCAGCTTTTATCGCCTGGAAACTTACAGTCAGCAAGGCTATGACAATAGACAATATCCCCGCAATAACGAACATCCACCAGCTCACCGGCACCTTGTAAGCAAAGCTTTGTAACCATTTATGCATGGCCCACCAGGCAAATGGCGTAGCCAGTACAAAGGCTATACCTACCAACCAAATAAACTCGCGCGAAAGCAAACCGACAACGCCTGCAACGCTTGCGCCCAGTACCTTGCGGATACCGATCTCTTTTTGACGCTGCTCGGCGCTGAAGGCTGCCAGGCCAAACAACCCGAGGCACGAGATCAAGATGGCCATTATTGTGAATGAGTTAATAATATTTGAAAGGCTAATTTCTTCCTCGTATTGTTTTTGCACCTCCTGGTCGAGGAACGCATAGACAAATGGTACGCCTGGCAGATTCTTTCGCCAGATCGTTTCCATTTTACTCAGAAGAGATTTGTAATCGGCACTGGTTACTGAAACTGTCATGTAAGAGAAATAGTTCCCCGGATTGCCGTTGTGAAATATCATAAACGGTTTGACTTCTCCATGAAGGGACTCATAGTTAAAGTCTTTCATTACACCGACAATCTCGTAGTAATGAACCGAGCCGTCAAAGAATTTACTGAATACTCTTGAGCCCGGCGCTTTGTCGACCTTGAGGCCAAGTCGTTTGCATAAAGTTTCATTGATCAGTGTTCTTGATGTGTCCTTTACATCAAAATCACGACCCGCTATGATTTTAATGCCATTGGTTCTGATAAATTTTTCATCGGTAGCCATATTTTCTGCATCAACCGAGGCAGACTGATTTTCTCCCTCCGGAATTACAGGGAAGTCGTTTCCATTATGATGGGTCAGGTAATTATCGCTCACGCTTGCATATTTTACTTCGGACAATTGTTGCAGATCTGTCGCCAGCACTGCCATCTTATTCCGTGCGTCGCCCGTATAAAAGCTGAAGACGAGTTTTTGACTTTTATCGAATCCGAGGTCTTTATTCTTTATATAGTTAAGCTGGCTGTATATAATGATAATCGATGTTATCAGCACAATAGATAAAAAGAACTGGAACACCACCAACGAACGACGTATGCCTGACGTCGATATGTGGTTGGTGAAATTGCCCTTCATTACTTTGATGGCCTCAAAAGCCGACAAGTAGAACGCCGGATAACTGCCCGCAACGACCCCGGTTACCAGTACGATCATTATTAGTAACATCCAGATGCTAAAATGACTGAGGAATGTAAGCTGTATATTGGTTTGTGTAACCTGGTTTAGGTAAGGCAAAGCCATAGATAAGAGCGGTAGCGACAGTAATACGCCGATCAGTGTTAATAAGAACGATTCACCCAGGAACTGTTTTATCAAATCACCGCGTTCGGCCCCAACTACTTTGCGTACGCCAACTTCCTTAGCCCGTTTTGAAGCACGTGCCGTGGACAGGTTCATGAAATTGATACACGCGATCAACTGGATCATAACAGCTATGCCTGCCAATATATATAATAGAGTGGGGCTAATGGTACTGCCTATCTCAAACTCAAGGCCGGGCGTAGTATGCATAGATTCAATGGGTTGCAGGTGGAGCGTTTTAGTCATTCCGATCGCTTTGAGATCTTGCGCGCCGTATTTATTCAGGATCATGGGGAGTTTGCCTTCCAATGTCGCAGGGTCGACCCCTGGTCGAAGTTTAATAAACGAACACGCTATATTATTTCCGGCCCATTGATGGTTATTGTACATGAACTGACCAAAACCTGTACTGCGTAACGTTATAAAAATGTTAGCCTTGATGTGCGATTTGCCGAGGCTTTCATCCACCACGCCGTTTACTTTGAAATCGTGTTTACCATAGGCGTTATCAATGGTGATCACCTTACCTACCGGGTCATCTTTGCCAAACAATTTGATTGATGTCGATTTAGATATCACAATTGAATATGGTTCGGCCAATAGGTCATGAGTGTTTTTACCATAGGCAAAATGATAGGTCAAAACGTCAAAAAAGGTGGAATCAACAAATACCAAACCTGATTCATAAAAGGTTCTGTCTTTATATTTCAGCATGCTATTGTTGTTGCCAATAAGATCAGACGAAAACAGTCGCGTGTATTGTACAACCTCGGGAAAATCACGTTTTATAGCAGGCGCAATTGGTGGCGACGAGCATGCAGACTTGTGCTTATCCCCCGTTAGTTCCAAAGAACTGGTAACACGGTAAATGTTTTGTTCGTCTTTGTGATGTTTATCATAGCTATACTGATCTTGCACAAATAAAAGGATGTACAGGCAACACATGGTGCCAATGGCAAGACCGACGATATTGATGAAACTGAAAGTCTTGTTCTTAAGCAGAAAGCGGATAGCGGTTTTGAGGTAGCTTTTGATCATGGTGATAAAATGTGCGGGCTAGTTCACACGGTGTACCCAATCTATTAGAATGCCAAAATTGTATCTGATTGTAAAAGAGATATTTGTATTGGTTTTATATTAAAGTGCTGTACGGTTTTGATACATGGAGTGTGCGTATTTGACAAGCTAAAATAAATTCGGCAAGACGTTCTTTTAATTTTTGGACATTCATAGTTTTGTTATCAAATCACTATCATGAAAAAATTAATCGGTCTATTGTTGTCTTTATACTCATCAATCGCCTTCTCCCAAACCACCCAACCCTACATCCTCGAGCACGAAAATGACATTGCCAAAAACGAAGCAGGTACACACAGCGGTGGGGGCAGCACGGTAGGATATAGCTTCTTCTCTAAAGTTGATGGATTAAAAATGGTATTTCGCAAACGGGTATTGCATCCGGGTTCGGCAATCGGGTATCATTTGCAAAATGAAGATGAGATATACTACATTATTAGTGGCACAGGCGAAATGCAGATGAATGGCAAAAGCTTTCCTGTAAAAGAAGGTGATGCCATTCTGACCAGGCCCGGCAGTTCACATGGGCTAAAACAAACCGGTAAGGATGATTTGGTGATCATTATTAATTATCAAAATCATCAATGAAAGAGATCGATCTTTATTACCTGGAAAAAGAGGAGCCAATTAAAGGCTGCCTGCTGTTTTTACGGCAGCATATACTCGACTCTGATAAAAATATCACTGAAGCCTGGAAATACCGCATGCCTTTCTTCTGCTATAAAGGTAAAATGTTCTGCTATCTGTGGACACACAAAAAGAATGGCCTACCTTATATAGGTATAGTGGAAGGCAGGAAGATGGATCATCCTGATCTGATTCAGGAAGATCGTGCGCGAATGAAAATACTATTGATCGATCCCAATGCTGATTTACCGATAGATACGATCAATACTATTCTCAAAACAGCGCTATCTTTCTACAACTAATTATCTTCTTATGTAGCAAACGGTTTATTCTGGCCGTAATATAGAATAAACACAACCCCATGTATAAGAGCCTTATTATCCTTTTTGCCATAGCTGCAACACTTGCATCATGTAAAAAAAACACAGCAAAAACCCCCTGTGGACCACAGATATGTACCGATCTTTTTGCTACTGTAGGTATCCATTATGCTGATAACACCGGTAAACCTATAGCGGTTGATAACTTTAAAGTGTTTAACGTTACTTCAAATAAGCAACTTTCTCCCGGAGTGCCAAATTGGAATCTTGTATTGGGATATTACGTAACCGCAAGTGACAATAATAAAATGGATTATTCAACCGATGGCGACATCATAAGGGCGTCAGCAACTGATCCCGCGACTAATCAAACCAAAACTGTTAACCTTAAAATTTCAGGTGGCTGCAACTGTCACGTTGCCAAACTATCCGGGCCGGATACAGTTAAGTTTGATTAATATGTTCACGCTCACGTCGCGGTGAACGCTCGTGAACACAAGTGCAAAAAACTGTTCATCAGTCTATTCCAATACTACCGTTTTGTTTTTATAGATAAATACCCGGTCGTCAAATACCGCTTTTAGGGCTTTGGCCAGCACTGCGGTTTCTATTTCTTTACCTGCTTTCATCATGTCGGCGGCAGTTAGAGAATGATCTGCAGATATGATCTGCTGGGCAATAATTGGTCCTTCGTCCAACTCATCGGTTACAAAATGAGCCGTGGCCCCGACCAGTTTCACACCGCGTTCATAAGCCTGTTTGTATGGATTAGCCCCCACAAATGCGGGTAAAAAGGAGTGGTGTATATTGATGATTTTCTTCGGGAAACGCCTCACAAAACCAGGCGATAAAATGCGCATAAATTTGGCCAGCACGATATAATCGTATTCGTACTGATCGATAATGTTTATTACGCGCTGCTCCGATTCAGGGTGTGGCCCTTCGTAGGGTACATGAAGGAATGGCACATCAAACCGATCGCAGATATCTTCCAAATTAGTATAATTGCCAATAACGCATTGCACGCTGGCTCCCAGTGTTTTAAAGTAATTGCGAATCAATATATCAGCGAGGCAATGGTACTCTTTGGTTACCATCACGATCACTTTTTTTACGGCATCAGGGTTTACTTTGATAAGCGCTCCTTCGGGCAGCAGGCTACGTAGTTTCTCTTCTAATATTGATGCTTCTGATTGCTTGTTTACCTCCAGTCGCATAAAAAACAAGTTCTCTGCTTTGTCCACATGCTCATGCATTGACAAGATATTATAGCTCTCATCAGCAAGCAGGCCAGAAATTTTGGCCACCAGTCCCACCTGGTCAGTACACTGTATAACGATAACCATATTCATATTAAAAGCCACAATAATAGGTAATTGCAGGTAATATTTATGCCTGTTTGAAGCTAATATTCAATTCGTCGATACATATAAGGCATTAACCGACACATCCTTCGTTTCCCAGGACATTTGTTCCAATTTTATACTACCAAATATCATCATATATGACATCACAAACCGAAGATAAAAGGCTACTGGTTGTCCATAGCAATAGCGGTATGTCTTCTGTTGTAGATGAGATCCTATTTTGTGATGATGTTGCTAGTCTCAAAGCAAACCAGGTATCGATCACAGGTACGGGAAAGCCAAATCTGATCCTTCAGGACTACAAAATGGTAAGAGGCAATTGTCTGCTAATCTGCCGCGGTGTAGATGAAGGACAAATATTCAAAGGTGTCCCTGTCGTTGTAGCAACGTTCCGAAATAGTGTATTGCCCGGTGGTAACTCGCAGGATATGAACCGGATGGCATCCATTATCAGCAACCTGATATCGGTATTTGGTTTTACTTATTTGATAATGAATAAGCAGATAGCAGTTAAGGCCTGATTGCACATTAATTTGTTCCGGCAGTTTTTACCGGCTCATTCTTTCTGAACCGGGTGCTGATAACCGTCAGATCAGCATCACTCAAATTGGATGTCTGTTTTAATAGTTTTACAAAATAAGCAACCTCATTTTCTGAGGCAGGGCAGCCAATACTTTCACCATGGGTGTCAAGACCGGCGCCATCGGGACGAATTTCTGAATCGGCTAATAACGTACCTTTGCCATCCAGTATCAGCCAAAACGGCAATCCTTCATTTTCTCCCTTGTATTTTTTTAGCAGATCGAGTGATCCGGAGTTTTCGAGGCTTTCTTTGCCTTTATGTTCCAATACATCAAGATAGGTAACAACATAATTATCTGTAAACATTTTCTGACAGACGGGGTCATTGATCGAAGCTTCCATTTTTCTGCACCAGCCGCACCAGGAGGCGTGAAAAATCAGGATCACTTTTTTATTCTCTTTGGAGGCCGTTAAATAGGCTTCTTTCATAACCAGATCTGCTGATTTGGGTGCTTCCTGAGCCAGCGCCGAATAACTTAAAACAAAGGTGAGAATAACAGCAAGGTGTATTTTCATGGCGATAGGTGCAATTAATTATTAGTAAAACTAGCCTTAAAATTGTTCATTTGCAAGCCTCAACGAGAGTTTTATAACTAAAAGATTATGACACTGTTTAGATTTTTAAATGAGATAAAGTGGTAAGAAAATAGCCTTTAAAGTTGTTGAAAACTTTTTGGTGGAAAAAAATGGGAATTTGTGGTAAAAAATGAAAAAAGTAATTTACTTTTACTTTAGAATATTACCATAGTGTACGCATGTCCCATTTTTTAGGCGAATTTGAATGTAAACTGGATGCCAAAGGCAGGATGATGGTCCCTGTTGGCCTCAAAAAGCAGCTTCCCGAAGCTGACAAAGAGGGCCTTGTGATCAATCGTGGCTTTGAGAAACATTTGGTTATTTACACTCGCCGCGAATGGGATAAGATCGTTGACGATCTGAGCAAACTCAACTCATACGAAAAGAAAACACGCGATTTTATCCGCTATTTTACCCGCGGTGCGTCAGAATTGACGCTGGATGCTGCAGGGCGTGTGCTTTTACCAAAAGCTTTACTGGAATATGCCGGTATCGAGGCTGATGTGGTTTTGGCTTGCCAGTTCAACAAAATAGAAGTATGGGCGCAAAGTGCTTATGATGCGCAGATGGATAATGAGCCTGAGAATTTCTCGAACCTGGCTGAAGAGGTAATGGGCAATGGAAGGAGGAGGGTTGATGAGTAATTACCACGTGCCTGTAATGTTGCAGGAATGCATCGAGGCGCTGAATATCCGCCCTGATGGTACTTATGTTGATGTGACTTTCGGAGGTGGTGGTCATTCGCGCGAGATCATGAAGCATCTGGGCGAAGATGGCCGTTTGCTGGCGTTCGACCAGGATGCCGATGCGCAACAAAATAAGATTGCTGACGACCGTTTTGAATTTATCGATCAGAATTTCCGGTACCTGAAAAACTTTGCACGTCTGCATAACGCAATTCCGGTTGATGGTATCCTGGCTGACCTGGGTGTTTCATCTTATCAGTTCGACCAGGCCGAGCGAGGCTTTTCTATCCGTTTTGATGCGGAGTTGGATATGCGCATGAATCAGTCATCGACCTTAACAGCTAAAGAGGTTATAAATACTTATAGCGAGGCGGATATGCATCGCATCTTCGGGATCTATGGCGAGATCAAAAATGCCAAATCGCTTGCCAAAACAATCGTAACTGCAAGGCTGAATGGTTCGCTAAACACAGTTGCTGATCTGAAAAATGCCATCAACGGTTTGATCCCGAAAGGGAAAGAAAATAAATACCTGGCACAAGTGTTCCAGGCATTGCGCATTGAGGTGAACCAGGAACTGGAAGCCTTAAAGGATTTTTTGATTCAGTCGGCCGAAGTGTTGGTATCGGGTGGCAGGCTTGTGGTAATGTCTTACCATTCATTGGAAGATAGACTGGTGAAAAACTTCATCGCCAAAGGGAAATTCAGCGGCGAGGTAGAGAAGGATTTTTATGGAAATGACCAAAAACCTTTTGATGCGGTAAGTCGCGGTGCGATAACGGCATCAGAAGAAGAGATAAAAAGTAACAATAGGGCACGGAGCGCTAAACTAAGAATAGCTGTAAAGAAATGACGAATCGTTTGCGTACAGAAGTTCAGGAAGAAGAAGCTGAAAAAGAGCTGATCGTTGAGGAAAAGCAACCTGTAAAGGAAATTTCCGAGAGCGCGCTATGGCAGCTTTTTAAGAAGAATGTAAACGCGGAGAAAGCTACCAGCGCTTTGCCGTTCGTGCTGTTTCTTGTGCTTTTGGGGATGATTTACCTGGGTAACATGCACCTTGCTGAAAGGAACATGCGCGACATTGATAAGATGAATAAAGAGGTAAAAGAGCTGACCTGGGATTATAAGACTACCAAAGCCGATCTGGCTTTTAAAAGCACGCTGAGCGAAGTGGCCAAGCGTGTGGATACATTGGGAATTAAAGAATCCATCGAACCGCCGCAGCGATTAAAGGATAAGGAGGACAAGGATGGGAATTAGGACAAATATACTTTTAAGGGTGTACCTCGCATTCGGGCTTATTTTGCTGTTTGCTGGGGCTGTTGTTTTCCAGCTTTTCCGTGTTCAATATATGCAGGGGCCTAAGTGGAAGGCGATGGCCAAAAACGTATCTGCCCAATACATTAATATAGAAGCAGAGCGTGGCAATATTTTCGCATCGGATGGCAGTTTGCTGGCTACCTCGGTTCCTGAATACGAGTTGCATATGGATATGCTGGCCGGTGGTATCGCGGATGATAATGTGTTCCAGGAAAAAGTGGATTCTTTGGCCTTGTGCCTATCAAAATTCTTTGGTGATAAATCGAGAAGTGAATATGCAAGAATGCTTCGCGAAGCCCGTAAAGATGGTGATCGTTATCAGTTGATCAGAAGAAAAGTTGGTTTTCAGGAATTAAAGGAGGTTCGCAAGTTCCCTATCTTCAATATGGGTAAATATAAGGGTGGACTGATCGTGATACAGCAAAACAAGCGTGTATTGCCGTTCCGTTCGCTAGCTTCCCGTACCATCGGTTATACAAACGATAACGCTAAAAACGCAGCCGGTAAATCGGTTGCTGTTGGTTTAGAAGGCGCTTATGCTGACTATATAAATGGTGAGAATGGCAAACGGCTGATGCAGCGTATGGCGGGCAATGTTTGGATGCCGGTAAATAACGACGGTAACGAAGTTGATCCTAAAGAAGGTGCGGATATCATCTCAACTATAGATGTAAACTTTCAGGATGTGGCACAGGCTGCTTTGAAAAAGCAATTGGAAAAAACAGGCGCCGACCACGGCTGTGTGGTGCTAATGGAAGTGGCCACCGGTGAAGTTAAAGCGATTGCTAACTATACCCGCACCAAAAACGGTGATTACGAAGAGCGTATGAACTATGCCATCAGCGAGTCGGCTGAGCCGGGTTCTACCTTCAAACTAGCTTCCTATATGACAGCTATTGATCAAGGTAAGATCGACACCAATACTTTGGTTGACGCACAGCATGGTGAATATGAATTGTATAATCCGCGTACTGGTAAAGTGGCGTTGAAGATCCGGGATGCGGAAGATCCGGGAACGATCATCAGCGCAAAAAGGGCTTTTGAGGAGTCATCCAACGTGTGTGCGGCTAAACTCATCTGGCAACATTATCATAACGACCCGCAGGAGTTTACTGATAAGCTTTACAGTTATCATTTAAATGAAAAGAATGGGCTGCAGATTCCTGGTGAAGGTGCCCCAAGGATAAAAAATCCATCATCGCGCGACTGGAATAAGCTACAGACATTGTCGCAAATGGCCTATGGCTACGAATCAAAATTGACGCCATTGCAGATGCTGACCTTCTACAACGCGGTAGCTAATAACGGCACTATGATTGCGCCAATCTTTGTAAGTGAGATACGCCGCTATGGAAATACGGTTGAGCGTTTCCAGGCCAGGGTGATCAACGAAAAAATATGCTCGGACAGGACTTTGGGCAGGGTGCGCGGAATGCTGGAAGGCGTGGTGCAGGAAGGAACAGGTAAGCTGGTGATCAAAAATAAATTGTATACGGTGGCTGGTAAAACCGGTACGGCTCAGATAGCAAACGGTAAGGGTGGATATGGCGATAAAAACAGGCACCAGACAAGTTTCTGCGGTTATTTCCCTGCCGATAAGCCAAAATATTCAATGATCGTAATGATCAAAGAGCCGACTATAGGCTCTCACCTTGCTGCCTGGGTGGCGGGACCGGTGTTCAGGCAAATTGCCGATCGTGTTTATTCAAGCGACCTGCAAATGAACCAGGCTACGCCGCTGCAATACGTAAGCAATAGCCCGATGCCAAAAGTGAAAACAGGCAATCGCAAAGCAACGCAGCAGATTTACAGCAAGCTAAACATCAAACCGATATATGCTTCAGCAAACAATTCTGTAGATACCAGCAATGGCGTGCCTTATGACGAAACGAAATATCAAAAAGGAACAGTGCCCGAAGTAACAGGTATGGGCCTGAGCGATGCTTTGTATGTATTAGGCAATGCGGGTTATAAAGTATCGGCGCATGGCAGCGGAACAGTAGTGAAACAATCGGTTACAGCTGGAAGTGCTATACCAAAAGGATCAAAAATTATAATAGAACTGCAATGAGGTATTTGAGCGACATTTTAGAGGGACTGGCATTCACCGAACTTCATGGTAGTGCTGATATGGAGATCAGCGCAATCGTTTTTGATTCGCGCAAGGTGGTGCCGGGATGCATGTTTGTAGCAGTAAAAGGAACACAGGTTGATGGTCACGATTATATTGATCAGGCTGTTGAAAAAGGTGCTGTGGCCGTGATATGCGAAGAATTACCTGCACGTGTTACCGGCGAGGTGGATTTCTTTATGGTAGCCAATAGCTCGATTGCTTTGGGCACTGTTGCAGCTAATTTTTATGATAATCCATCGCATAAATTAAAGTTGATTGGTGTAACCGGAACAAACGGTAAAACCACTATAGCAACGTTGCTTTATAAGTTGTTCCGCGATATGGGTTACAAATGCGGATTGCTTTCAACGGTAGAGAACCAGATCAATGGCGAAGTAGTAACAGCTACACACACTACACCTGACCCGGTTGACCTGAATATGCTGTTGAATGACATGGTAGAAAAAGGCTGTGATTACTGCTTTATGGAAGTAAGCTCGCATGCTATTGTACAACACCGTATTGCCGATTTGAAATTTCAGGGCGGCATATTCTCTAACCTGACACACGATCACCTCGATTATCATAAAACCTTCGATAGTTACCTCAAAGCCAAAAAGGCATTCTTCGATGGTCTGCCAAAAAATGCATTCGCGCTGACCAATGTCGACGATAAAAACGGTATGGTGATGCTGCAAAATACCGCTGCACATAAAAAGAGCTATGGTTTAAAAAATATGGCTGATTACAAGGCCAGAATAGCAGAGAACCAGTTTAGCGGTTTGCTGCTCAATATAGATAATGAAGAGGTGTGGTTTAAGCTGGTGGGCACATTCAACGCTTATAACCTGATGGCTGTTTATGCCGCTGCGATGCTACTGGAGCAGGATAAGTCTAAAGTATTAACCAGTCTGAGCAAACTGACCGGTGCCCGCGGAAGATTTGATTACGTAATAGCACCAAATGGTGTTGTTGGGATAGTTGACTATGCGCACTCGCCGGATGCAGTTCAGAATATATTGAGCACCGTACATGATGTGCGCAAGGGCAATGAAAAGGTGATCACAGTATTAGGTTGTGGTGGCGACAGGGATAAAACCAAACGCCCGATAATGGCCCGCGTAGCCTGCGAGTGGAGCGACAAAGTCATATTCACTTCGGATAACCCTCGGTCGGAAGATCCGGCGCAGATCATAAAAGATATGGAAGAAGGTGTTGATCCGGCATTCAAAAGACACACAATGAGCATTGTTGACAGAAGGGAAGCGATCAAAGTAGCGTGTAACCTTGCACAGCCGGGAGATATCGTAGTAGTAGCAGGCAAGGGCCACGAAAAGTACCAGGAGATAAAAGGAGTGAAGAATCACTTTGATGATAAGGAGGAGCTAACAGAGATTTTTAAACAAATGAACAGTTAAAAATATGCTGTATTACTTATTCAGTTTCCTTGAGAAAAACTATAGCATACCTGGTGCAGGGGTGTTTCAATACATCACGTTTCGGATGGCTATGGCGGTTATTACCTCGCTGATCATCACTACGGTTTACGGCCGCAGGCTGATCGATTACCTGCGCTATAAACAGGTAGGTGAAACTGTAAGGAACCTGGGGCTGGAAGGCCAAATGCAAAAAGCCGGTACGCCTACAATGGGTGGTATCATTATCATCTTAGGCATTTTAGTGCCAACTCTGCTCTTTGCGAAACTGGAAAATGTGTATGTGTTGATGATGCTGGGCACCACGCTTTGGCTGGGTGCCATCGGTTTCATGGATGATTATATTAAGGTATTTAAAAAGAATAAGGAGGGTTTAGCAGGAAGGTTTAAAATTACCGGTCAGGTAGGGCTGGCGCTGATCATCGGGTTTACTATGTACAGTAACCCCGATATCGTGATCCGCCAGGAAGTAAAGCCGCCGATAAAGTATGATCGTCCGGTGGCATTCCATATGAAAGGGAATAAGCCTATTTATACGCAGGAAATCCAGTCGACCAAAACAACTATACCTTTTTATAAAAACAATGAGTTCGACTATGCAAAAGTGCTCAAGTTTTTAGGTAAAGGGTACGAGAAATACGACCTGGTAGTTTTTATGTTCTTCGTGATCGTCATTATCACAGCCATCTCCAACGGGGCAAACATCACCGATGGTATCGACGGCCTGGCGACGGGTACTTCAGCTATTATTGGCCTCACGCTAGCTATACTGGCATACGTGTCGAGTAATACAGTAATAGCAGATTACCTGAATATCATGTACATCCCTGATTCGGGTGAGCTGGTAATTTTTGCCGGTGCGTTTGTAGGGGCCTGTGTAGGCTTCCTGTGGTACAATTCGTACCCGGCACAGGTGTTCATGGGCGATACAGGCAGTTTGGCGATAGGGGGCATTATTGCGGTGTTTGCTATCATGATCCGAAAGGAATTGATGCTGCCATTACTGTGCGGAATTTTTGTGATCGAGAACCTGTCGGTGGTAATGCAGGTATCATGGTTCAAGTTCACCAAAAAAAGATATGGTGAAGGACGGCGAATATTTTTAATGGCACCATTGCATCACCATTATCAGAAAAAGGGTTTTCACGAGGCGAAGATCGTAACACGCTTCTGGATCATCTGTATCATGCTGGCGATCCTGACGGTGATCACGCTGAAGCTCAGATAGAAGATTAGAACCAAGAGTCAAGAATCAAGAGACAAGAGAAAATAGATATAAATGGAATCAAAACAACATAGACTGGTAGTACTCGGTGCAGGCGAAAGCGGTGCAGGTGCTGCATATCTTGCTCAGCAGCAGGGCTATGAGGTTTTTGTTTCTGATTTCGGGTCGATAGCAGATCAATATAAAAAGCAACTGCAGGACTGGAATATCCACTTTGAGGAAAATCAGCATACTGAGGAAGAGATTTTAAAAGCGGTTGAGGTTGTAAAAAGCCCGGGAATACCAGAGAAGGCGGCGATCGTAAAGAAGTTGAAAGAAAAAGGTATTCCTGTGATATCGGAGATCGAGTTTGCGGGAAGATATACTGATGCAAAGATCGTGGGCATTACCGGCTCAAACGGAAAAACAACCACCACCAGCTTAACCTACCACATCCTGAAAAATGCAGGATTGAATGTAGGTCTAGCCGGAAACATCGGCAAAAGCTTCGCTTACCAGGTGGCGACGGAGAAGTTCGACATCTATGTACTGGAGCTGAGCAGCTTTATGCTCGACGATATGTACCAGTTTAAAGCAGATATCGGAGTGCTGCTGAATATCACACCCGATCACCTGGACCGGTACGAATACAAGATGGAAAACTATGTGGCGTCAAAATTCCGCATTACGCAGAACCAGACGGCAAATGATTATTTCATCTACTGCGCCGATGATCCTGAAACGATAACCGGGATGGAGACCAGGAAATTTGAGGCGCAGCAATTACCATTCAGCATTAAAAAAAAAACTACACCGGGAGCATATCTCGAGGAGGACAATATCATTATAAACACACTTAAAGAACATTTCACAATGTCGATCAACGAACTGGCCCTGCAAGGCAAACACAACATCTACAACTCAATGGCTTCGGGTATTGTAGCGAAAGTACTCGAACTGAGAAACGAGACCATACGGGAGAGTATGGGTGGTTTCCGGAACATTGAGCACAGGTTAGAATTTGTTGCCAAAATATCGGGCATCAGCTTCATTAATGATTCAAAGGCTACTAATGTCAACTCAACATGGTATGCTTTGGAAAGCATGACAACAGATGTAGTGTTGATCCTTGGTGGTGTGGACAAGGGCAACGACTACAACATGCTGAAGGACCTGGTAAAGCAAAAGGTTAAAGCCATTGTGTGTTTAGGCAAAGATAACCGCAGGATCCATGAGGCATTTGATGATATAGTGGAGATAATAGTAAACACCTTCTCAGCCCAGGAAGCTGCACAGGTAGCCTACCATTTGGCAAAAAAAGGAGATACGGTGCTGTTGTCACCTGCATGTGCAAGTTTCGATTTGTTTAAAAATTATGAAGATAGAGGACGACAATTTAAGCAAGCTGTAAAAGAGTTGTAAGGTTGGAAAGCTGAAAAGCTGGCATCAATGACCAATGACAAATAAATCAGTGTAATCGTGAATAGGATTCTAAATAATACAAAAGGAGACAGGTGGATATGGTTGATCGTCATATTGCTTTCGGCTATTTCATTACTGGCTGTATATAGTTCTACAGGTACATTGGCTTATAAGAAGGGTGTGGGTGTTGAGTCGATCTTATTTAAACACCTGATGATGGTGGTGGGCGGTATTGCGCTGATGTACATTTCGCATAAGTTGGATTACAGGTACTACGCAGGTATATCCAAATTACTGATGATCATCACCATCCCGCTGCTGTTGTATACGCTGGTTTTTGGAGCGCACATTAATAATGCAAGCAGGTGGATTTCGATACCAGGTACGGGATTGAGTTTCCAGACTTCCGACTTAGCCAAACTGGCTTTGATCACCTACCTGGCACGCACTTTATCGCGTAAGCAGGAAAATATAAAGGATGTAAAGCAATCGTTCATCCCGATAATGGGTGCGGTTTGCGTGGTGTTTATATTAATCGCGTTAGCAAACCTTTCTACAGCACTAATGCTGTTTGGAGTGAGCATATTACTGTTAATTATTGGTCGCATCAGTATTAAACAAATAGCCATTACTTGTTTGGCAGGTGCGGTGTTGTTAGCAGGGGTGATCTTCCTGGGGCCTAGAAGGCATACCTATATTTCGCGTATGCACACCTTTATGCACCCGGATAAGGCGAACGCGGATAAATCATTCCAGTCAGATCACGCTAAAATAGCCATCGCTACCGGCGGTATGTTTGGAAAAGGTTTAGGACACAGCCAGGAAAAGAACTACTTGCCAGAAGCATTTTCGGACGAGATATATGCGGTGATCATAGAAGAAGGCGGCTTGTTCGCAGGCTTAGTTATCATCAGTATTTACCTGTTCCTGTTATACCGTTGCATCAAAATAGTAACAAAAGCGCCTAAAGCATTTGGCGCATTGCTGGCAGCGGGGTTAAGTTTTAGTTTGACCATACAAGCATTTGCAAATATGGCAGTTGCGGTAGGATTAGGCCCGGTAACGGGTGTGCCTTTGCCGCTGGTCAGTATGGGCGGTACATCGATATTGTTTACCAGTATAGCATTTGGTATCATATTATCGGTTAGCCGGGATATTGATGAACCGAAAAAGGTAATTGTAGGAGAAATAAAAGAAGTAGCGATAGCCTGAAGAAGTTGGAAAGTTGAAAGGTTGTAAAGTTGGTCTAATGACTAATGACTAAATAAGATGAAAAAACACAGGAGCAAGAGAGTTATCATTAGCGGAGGCGGTACCGGGGGGCATATCTTCCCGGCGATTGCTATTGCTAATGCGCTGCGCAAACTTGATCCTAATGTGAAGATTCTTTTTGTGGGGGCTAAGGGCAGGATGGAGATGGAGCGGGTGCCTGCTGCCGGTTATGAGATTGTAGGATTGGATATCCAGGGCATTCAGCGCAAATCGATATTGAAAAACCTGTTGCTGCCATTTAAATTGATCGGTAGTATACTGAAATCGCTGCGTATTATCGGTGAGTTCAGGCCAAATGCAGCGGTGGGCGTTGGGGGCTATGCATCCGGACCTCTGCTTTATGCGGCGTCATTAAAAGGAGTGCCATACCTGATACAGGAGCAAAACTCTTATGCAGGCGTCACTAATAAGAAATTAGGCAAAAAGGCAAAGAAGATATGTGTGGCTTATGATGGGATGGATAAATTCTTCCCTGAGGATAAGATCGTAATAACAGGTAACCCTATTCGCAGGGAATCGGTTGATATTGCCGGCAAACGCGAACAAGGATTAGAGTGGGCCAAATTATCCGGCGATAAGAAGACCATTTTTATAACAGGTGGAAGTCTGGGCGCACGTACATTAAATAAAAGCGTACTGGCTAGTATTGATAAGATCATTGCTGCCGATGTGCAACTTATATGGCAAACGGGCAAATATTACTATCCGGATATCATTGAGTCGTTCAGGGGCAAGGTTCATTCAAATATCTGCATAATGGAATTTGTGGATCGCATGGACCTGGCTTATGCTGCTGCGGATATCGTCATATCAAGAGCTGGCGGTACCATCTCTGAGCTTTGTGTGGTTGGTAAACCTGCCATCCTGGTGCCTTCGCCAAATGTGGCTGAGGATCATCAGACAACTAACGCCATGTCATTGGTAGCAAAGGATGCGGCAATTTTTGTAGCAGATAAGGATGCGCAAGTGCAACTAATGGATGTAGCCCTTGAGCTTTTAAACGATAAAGAAAAACAAAAAACATTAAGCGATAACATCAGCAAACTGGCCCTGCCGGATGCGGATGAGACCATCGCGAAAGAGGTTATACAAATAACAGGTTAATTTAAATTTCGGCCTACCCCTCGTGCGGTTGCGGGGGGAGGTTTTTAAGAAGATGGAACTGCAAAACATAAAACGGGTATACTTAATAGGCATTGGCGGCATCGGCATGAGCGGATTGGCACGCTATTTTGCTCATTTGGGCTGCATTGTTTGCGGTTACGACAAAACTTCGACCGACTTAACCGACCAGTTGCACAACGAAGGCATACGGGTAATATTCGATGACCAGACCGATTGGATACCACTAAGCTTCCAAACGCCAAACGAGTGCACGCTCATTATCTATACGCCTGCAATACCAAGAGACTCGGCGATATTGAATTTCTTCAAAAACAAAGGTTTTGAACTATTCAAGCGTTCACAAGTGTTGGGGATCATCAGTCGCAGTATGTTCACCATTGCGGTTGCTGGTACGCATGGCAAGACTACCACTTCCTGCATGATCGCTCATATACTGAAAGATTCAGGCAAGGATTGCTCTGCATTTTTGGGTGGGATAGCGTCTAACTATAACAGCAATGTGTTGTATGGTAATAACGATATTGTAGTGGTTGAGGCTGACGAGTTCGATCGTTCGTTTTTAACCCTGCACCCCGATATAGCGGTTATCACCTCTATGGACGCCGATCACCTGGATATTTATGGCAGCCACGATCAATTGACGCAATCATTCCGCCAGTTTGCATCGCAACTGAAGGAGAACGGTACGCTGATCTATCATGAGGATCTGCCTTTAACAACGGAGGGTATCACTTACAGTGGCCAGGGGCCTGCGGATGTAAAGGCGGTTAATATCCATGTTAAGGATGGTGATTTTTATTTCGACTTTAAGAACAGCAATACGCAGATAGACAATATCAAACTCGGCATTGCCGGTATTCACAATATAGAGAATGCAACAGCGGCTATTGAGGTGGCACTGAAGGTGGATGTCGAGCCTACGCTGATCAAACGTGCTTTAGAATCGTTCAGGGGAGTGAAGCGCCGCTTTGAATACGTCGTAAAAACAGATAAACACATTTACATTGATGATTATGCGCACCACCCGGAAGAGTTGCGCGCAACTATTTCATCGATCAAAAAATTATATCCAAATAAAAAACTCACAACAATTTTTCAACCGCACTTATACACCCGCACCCGCGACTTTGCCGATGGCTTTGCCGAAGTGCTGGATATGAGTGATGAGTTGATCATACTGGATATCTATCCCGCAAGGGAATTGCCGATTGAGGGAGTCACATCTGATATGATTCTCAGCAAGATGCAAATGTTAAATAAACGGAAATGTGGAAAACAAGAAGCGGTCGATCTTGTGCGGATTGAAAAACCTGAACTACTTTTAACCGTAGGGGCAGGCGATATAGACCAATTGGTTCAACCCTTAAAAAAAGCTTTAGAAAATGTTTAAGAAACTCATTTGGAAGCGCATTTTAATCGGCTCGGCCTGGGCAGCTTGCTTGGGTGGACTGGTGGTGCTCATGAGTTTTATCGGATTTAAAGAGTCGGGCGTGTATTGCAAGGCGGTGAAAATATACATCCCGGGTAACCAGTACTTCATCGACAAGGAAGAGGTGGATCATATCCTGAAAGTGCACAAGCACCAGTTGGTGGGCCGTAACATGGAAAGCATCAACCTGCACGACCTGGAGAATAGGCTTAAGGCCAATCCATTTATTGAGTCGGCAAACGTGTATGCGGATATGGATGGGGTAATAAAGGTAGAGATCAGTCAGCGTCAGCCGGTAATACGGGTAATGAACCAGGCAGGGCAGGATTTTTATATTGATCAGAACGGATTGAAGATACCGATGTCGTCGAACTTTACTGCAAAGGTGCTGGTGGCAAATGGCTTTATAGAGGAAATTTATGGCGGTAAGCTGGATACGCTGCATACAGATATTGCCAAGCAGCTTTATAAAACAGTTCAGTTCATCAATAAAGATTCGCTTTGGACAGCGCAGATCGCACAACTGTATGTCAACACGAATCACGAGATAGAATTGATACCACGGGTAGGCACCAACCGGATATTATTGGGTAATGCCGACTCACTGGAGAATAAGTTTCATAACCTGTTGGTGTTTTATAAGCAAGCATTGCCGCAGGTAGGATGGGACAGGTACAAGATCATTAACATCAAATTTGCCAACCAGGTAGTGGGGGTAAAAAGCGATAATTTCAAAAAGGATTCGCTGAAGGCAGTAACCGCCAAAGCGGATTCAGTTAAAATGGGTAAAGATACATTCACAAATAATTAATTAAGTATGGACAAGAGTTCGACACACGAAAAAAGTTCGCCAATTGTAGTAGGATTGGACATCGGGACTACAAAAATATGTGCCATTGTGGGCCGCCGCAGTAAAAACGGTAAGATAGAGGTATTAGGTATTGGCAAAGCCGAATCGGCTGGTGTTACCCGTGGCATGGTATCGAACATTGATAAAACAGTTCATGGCATCACTGTGGCCGTTGATGTGGCCGGTACGCAATCAAACGTTGAGATTCGTGTGGTTAACGTTGGTATTGCAGGTCAGCACATCAAAAGCCTTCAGCACCGTGGATTGATTACCCGTAAAGACCTGCAAAGCGAGATAAGCCGCAAGGACATCGATAAGCTGGTAGAAGATATGTACAACCTGGTGATGCCTCCGGGCGAAGAGATCATCCACGTATTGCCACAGGAATTTACCGTGGATAACGAGCCGGGTATTAAAGATCCGATCGGTATGGCAGGCGTACGTTTGGAAGCCAACTTCCACATCATCTCGGGCCAGGTTACGGCTATCAAAAACATTGTGAAGTGTGTCAATAAAGCGAGTTTAGAAAGCCAGGAGCTAATCCTGGAACCATTGGCTTCATCTGAGTCGGTATTAAGCGACGAGGAAAAAGAAGCAGGTGTGGTATTGGTGGATATAGGCGGCGGTACTACTGACGTGGCCATCTTCCACGAAGGTATCATCCGTCATACTGCCGTTATCCCATTCGGTGGCAATAGCGTGACTGAGGATATCCGCGAAGGTTGCTCCGTAATGCGCAATATTGCTGAGCAATTAAAAGTACGTTTTGGATCAGCATTGGCTGAAGAGAATAAAGAGAACGAGATCGTGTGCGTTCCGGGATTACGCGGCCGTGAGCCAAAAGAAATATCGGTGAAGAACCTGGCTTATGTGATCCAGGCCCGCATGGAAGAGATCGTGGAACATGTTTATTACGAGATCAAATCATCCGGCTACGAGAAAAAACTGATAGCAGGTATCGTAATAACCGGTGGTGGCGCGCAGTTAAAACATTTACCGCAGTTGGTAGAATACGTAACCGGTTTGGATTGTCGCGTAGGTTACCCTAACGAGCACTTGGCTAAGAACGAAACACTACCAAAAAACATTTACGAAGAGCTGCAGAGCCCAACTTTCGCAACAGGTATTGGTTTGCTGATAAAGGGCATCCAGAAGATGGAATACAATGATATACCACAAAAGGCTGAAGCGAAAACTGATAAGGCCAAATACACTGACGACAGGAAGTTTGGCTTGCTTGGAAAAATATTGGAAACAGGTAAGAAATTTATAAAAGACGATATTAAGGACGAAGATTTTCTAAAGTAAGACTTTATCAACAATAGTCGACTTTTCCACATTATTGACAATTGTGGATAAGTATTGTTGAAAATGGTGTAATATTACAATGAGTTAATAAACTAATTCGTCATTCACATTTAACTGGAAATAAGGAATATGCAGTTTGAGATGTTAAAAGAAAAGTCGTCCATCATCAAAGTTATTGGTGTTGGCGGCGGCGGCGGCAATGCGGTAAACCACATGTACAAGCAAGGGATTACCGGTGTTGATTTCATAATTTGCAATACCGATGCTCAGGCTTTGGAATTAAGCCCTATCCCCAATAAAGTTCAATTAGGTGCCAGTTTAACCGAAGGTATGGGCGCAGGCTCGATACCTGAAGTTGGTAAAAATTCGGCTATCGAAAATATCGACGATATTAAACAGATGCTGGGTACCAATACCAAGATGCTGTTTATTACGGCAGGTATGGGTGGCGGTACGGGTACAGGCGCAAGCCCTATTATTGCAAAAGCTGCCCGCGAATTGGACATTCTAACCGTAGGTATTATTACCACGCCATTCTCTTTCGAAGGCAAACGCCGCAAGATGCAGGCCGAAGAAGGACTGGAAGAGTTTAAAAAATACGTGGACTCATTTTTGGTGATCTCTAACGACAGGCTGCGCCAGATATTTGGCAACCTGACCTTAGGCTCGGCATTTGCACAGGCTGATAACATCCTGACCACTGCTGCCAAAGGTATTGCCGAGATCATAACTTTACCGGGCTATATCAACGTTGACTTTAAGGACGTGCGCACAGTGATGAAAGACAGCGGCGTATCTATAATGGGTAGCTCAACTGCCGAAGGGGATAACCGTGCATTGAAAGCTGTAGAAGGCGCTTTATTGTCTCCGTTGTTAAAAGATAACGAAATTGAAGGTGCAAGATACATTCTGTTAAATATCAGCTCAGGCGACAAGGAAGTAACGATGGATGAAGTATCCATAATTACCGACTTTATACAGGAAGAAGCAGGACTAGCTGCAGACCTGATCTGGGGTAACTGCCGTGATGAGGCTTTGGGTGAAAAAATTTCCGTTACTATCATCGCTACCGGTTTCCAAACCAGGGATGAGCGTGAAAAAGAGCAGAGCAGCAAGAAAGTAGTATCTATGCTGATGCCCGAACCGGAGCTGGTAAAACCTGTTGTGAATGAGTTTATTAACCAGATAAAGCCACCTGTTGAGGCTGCAGAATCTGAGCCATACATCAAAGCGGCAAAAGAGGAAAAACAAGCTGGTTTGTTTGACCTGTTTGCAAAATCATCAGAAGAACCATCGGTTATAAAATATGATCTGACTCCGGAAGAACCTGCTGCAACAGAAACAGAAGTAAAGGAAGAGTTTACCTTTAAGATCGCTGATTCGGTAATGAACTTTGAGCCGGTTAGACCAGAGCCAATTCCTGAGCCGGAACCAGAACCGGAGCCTATTGTTGGTGCTGACGATCATAAAACTGACGAAAGCATTGAAGAGCAACTGCGTAAATCGCGTGAGCGTATTATGCGCCTGAAGGACTTGAGCATGAAACTACGTGCAGGTAACATCCAGGAGCTGGAAAATGTACCGGCCTACAAACGCAAGGAGATCGCTTTACAGCAAACACCTCCATCAGATGAAAGCCAGGTATCAAGGTTCTCATTATTGTCTGATGAGGACGGAAAGACGGAGATAAGGAACAATAATTCGTTCCTGCATGATAATGTAGACTAACCGTGGCAACCTTCCACAATAATATATAATATTAAAAGGGGCGCAATTATTTGTGCCTCTTTTATTTTGCATGGATTTGTAAATGAATTGGTACAAATTGCGGATAACTTAACCGGTTTTTGAGCGTTATAACCTATTATAAAAAGTTATAGCTTGGCTAAAGGGCGTTTAAAGCCTATATTTGTATTTTATTGATATAAAATAGTTTCACATTGGATTTATTTAACAAGATATCGAAGACGATGGGCGGGCCGTTGGGTCAGCATCAAAAATGGTCGCATGGTTATTTTTCATATCCTAAATTAGAGGGAGAGATTGGGCCGCACATGCAATTTAACGGCAAAGAACATTTGGTATGGAGCCTTAACAACTACCTGGGTTTAGCTAATCACCCCGAAGTGCGTGAAGCGGATGCAAAAGCAGCAGCCGATTACGGTATGGCTTACCCAATGGGTGCGCGTATGATGTCCGGTAACTCCATTCACCACGAAGAACTGGAAAATGACCTGGCTGAATTTGTAGGTAAAGCAGATGCATTTTTGCTGAACTATGGGTACCAGGGTATGGTATCTATTATAGATTCATTGGTTGATCGTAATGACGTCATCGTTTATGACGCCGAGTCTCACGCTTGTATTATCGACGGCCTGCGCCTGCATATGGGCAAACGATTTGTGTATAAGCACAATGATATGGAGAGTTGCGAGAAGCAATTAGAACGTGCAACACGACTGGCCGAGCAAACAGGCGGCGGTATCTTATTGATCACTGAAGGTGTTTTCGGGATGTCAGGTGCACAGGGTAAGCTTAAGGAAGTAGTTGAGCTGAAAAAGAAATTCGACTTTCGCTTGCTGGTGGATGATGCACATGGCTTTGGTACGATGGGTAAAACCGGTGCGGGAACACACGAAGCGCAAGATTGCGTTGATGGGGTAGATGTGTACTTCGGTACTTTTGCTAAATCAATGGCAGGAATAGGTGCATTTGTAGCCGGTGATAAAGAAGTAATAGATTACCTGCGTTATAACATGCGCTCACAAATATTTGCCAAGGCATTACCTATGCCGATGGTATTGGGTCTTAAAAAGCGCTTTGAACTTTTGAAGTCAAAACCAGAACTGCGTGAGAAGCTTTGGCAGATTACCAATCAACTACAGAAAGGATTAAAAGAGCGTGGTTTTAACATTGGCGTTACCAATACGATGGTCACCCCTGTATTTTTACAAGGCGACCTGTATGAAGCCACTGCATTAACCAAAGATTTGCGGGAGAACTATGGTATATTCTGCTCCATAGTGATCTACCCGGTAATCCCTAAAGGATTGATCCTGCTGCGTTTGATCCCAACAGCAACACATAGCCCGGAAGATGTAGAACGCACCCTGGCGGCCTACAGCGAAATGGGTGAAAAACTCAAAGCTGGTTATTATAAAGAAAATAAAATGGCCGTTGCATAAAATGGCGTTAACTTTTTTGAAAGCCTGTCAAACTAATAGACAGGCTTTTTTTGTTGTATGCACTCATTGTCGCTAATAATCGGTAATTTTTAGAGCAATTTATTATAGTAAAACATCATGGAAGAATTAGGTGTGATTTTGGTCATACTGTTGCTTATCGGGCCTTATTCATTATTGCTTTATAAAAAAGTTGGAATCCGAATAAGGTTGCTGTTTATTTCGATGAGTGAAATATTTATTCTATGCATGCTGCTTTTGACCGTCTTTTTTGGAGCAGAAAAGCTGGTCGAGTTCAGCTACGCTTATAACATGTTTGTCTGGTTAAGCGTTCTGCTCAATTTGATATTGATCTTTTTCAGTTGGTTATTTGAGAAACTGAAATCCTATAATAGATCTAAAAATTAGCTATATCAAGTATCACTCAAACTTTTTTGAAAGGCCTTCGGTTATATGAAAGGCTTTTTTATTTTTACACCCACATCAACAACCTGATTATGCTTACACGCCGCAATTTTATCAAGATAAATGGCATCACTACTGCCGGAATTGGAATGGGTTTAAAACCTACATGGTTTGCCGATTTGGATCAATATCAAACCAAACGCATTAAACCCGAACTGCGCCGCTTTAATAGTGCTGCCGTTGAAGATAAAATTGCCAAAGTAAAAGCTACCATAGCCGATCCTGAAATAGCCTGGCTTTTTGAGAATTGTTATCCCAATACACTGGATACTACAGTAAAATTCAATGATAAAGATGGCAAGGTAGATACCTTCGTGATCACCGGTGATATCGATGCCATGTGGCTGCGTGATTCATCCGCACAGGTTTGGCCGTATCTGCCATTGATCAAGAACGATCCACAGTTAAAGAACCTGATACTGGGCGTACTCAACCGCCAGGCGAAATGCGTGTTGATCGATCCTTATGCTAATGCCTTTAACGAGCGTGCCACAGGCAGCGAATGGGACACCGACCGCACCGATATGAAGCCTGAGCTGCACGAACGTAAATGGGAGATAGATTCGCTTTGCTACCCGATCCGTTTAGCTTATAACTATTGGAAAATCAGTGGCGATAACAGTTTCTTCGATCACGACTGGCAAAAGGCAGGTAAACTCATTGTTGATACCTTTAAAACCCAGCAACGCAAAAAAGGACACGGTCCATATCATTTTCAGCGTAAAACGGAGGTGTCTACCGATACCGCTCCGTTAAGCGGATATGGTAACCCGATAAAACCTGTTGGATTGATCTGCTCTGCGTTCCGTCCTTCTGATGACGCGACGATCTATTCGTTCCTGGTGCCGTCAAACTACTTTGCAGTAACGAGCCTGAGGCAGTTGGCCGAAATGTTCGAGGCCATTGCCAAAGACCATGGTACAGGCTTAAACTGCCGTGCTTTGGCTAACGAGGTAGAGAATGCCCTGCATAAATATGCCGTAGTCAATCGCCCCGGATTTGGTAATATCCTGGCTTATGAGGTTGATGGCTTTGGCAACCAACTATGTATGGACGATTCCAATGTGCCGAGCTTGCTGGCATTGCCGTACCTGGGCGCTATGAAAGCAACCGATCCGCTTTACATAGCTACGCGTAAGTTTGTACTGAGTACTTCCAATCCATACTTCTTTAGAGGTAAAGCAGCCGAAGGAATCGGTGGTCCGCACGTAGGTTTGGGCTATATCTGGCCGATGAGCATCATTATCCGTGCTATCACATCAACTAATCCAGCCGAGATAACTACCTGCTTAAAATGGCTGAAACATACCCATGCAGGAACCGGTTTTATGCATGAATCGTTCAATAAAGACAACCCATCCGACTTCACACGTAAATGGTTTGCCTGGGCCAACACACTTTTTGGCGAATTGATCATCAAAACACAGCAATCGCACCCCGAGATATTAAAGAAAGTGATATAATTTATTTTATAACGATGATACTATTCAATAAGGCCAATTAATATGCCTTTAAATTGATTTAGTGTAAAATCTATGTTATAATTAATCGTGGCGTAAATTATTTACCAATACTGAAAGTATAAAATAGATATTATTTTTCCTTATGAAATATCAAGAACTATAATATTTATTTAAGAGCCCTGTTATACTTAAAATGTGGAAAAAAACCACTTTAAAGCCATTATTTTTTATGCTGAAAAGTTTTTTTTTTAATAAAAACAGTTTAGCTTAGCTTTAATTAAAACAATAAACCTCAATATTTAAAAGGAGTAACTCAAATGAAAAAATTTACTGATGTAAAAAACCTTGTTGCATCTTTAGAAGGCGATGCAGACAAATTCTACAACAAAGGCAACAGCGCCGCAGGAACCCGCGTTCGTAAAGGCATGCAGGAACTTAAGAATTTAGCACAAGCGATTCGTCTGGAGATTCAAGATTCAAAAAACAAAGCATAAAGTATAGGCTTACTTTATCACCAAAAAACCCGCTTCCTAAAAGGAGCGGGTTTCTGTTTTTATAATAATATGCCAGATTATAATTAGAGTATGCAAATCAATGTGCCATCGGCACAAAATGTTGGTAGACTTAATATATTAAAAAATATTAGCATGCCATAGGCATGCAATGTTAATTACGTACCTACGGCACGTGAATTGGCGTGTGGTTTTTTGCTACTACCAACATTTAACCCTTACGGGGTATGAAAGCAGTGTTGTTTGGTTAATGAACCGCTACCGGAGAAGCCAATTGCCTGGTTTCTTCTGATATCTTCTCAGCCAATTTGGCGCTTACCTGCACCAGTGGTAACCTTACTTTATCGCCACAAACGCCCAAAGCTTTCAACGCAGTTTTAACACCGGCAGGATTACCTTCAGCAAACATCATCCGGGTAAACTCGATCACCGATGAATGAGCCGGCTGGGCAGCTTTGAAATCGCCTTTTAAGCAAAGACGGATCATATCTGAAAACAGTCTTGGTAATGCATTACCAACTACTGATATTACACCCACGCCGCCCAATGAGATCATTGGTAATGAAATAGGGTCATCGCCGGAGATTAACAAGAAATTTTCCGGTTTGTCTCGCATGATTTGGTTCAGCTGGTCAAAGTTACCTGATGCTTCTTTGATGCCGATGATATTTTTGAAATCCTTAGCCAGTCTAACAGTCGTTTCAGCGCTCACATTACTGCCTGTACGGCCTGGTACGTTATACAAAATGATTGGGAGGGGAGATACTTCGGCAATTGCTTTATAATGCTGATAAATACCCTCCTGTGTTGGTTTGTTATAAGCAGGACTTGCCGATAGAATCGCGTCGTAACCGGCAATATTAAAAGACTTTACTTCATTAACAATCTCATAGGTGTTGTTGCCGCCTATACCTGCAATCAGGTTAACACGGCCTGCCGCAACCTGTACAGTAAATTCAAAAATCTTCTTCTTCTCTTCCTTACTCAATGTGACAGATTCGCCGGTTGTACCTAATGATACGAGGTATTCCACCCCGCCGTCGATCAAATAATTGATCAGATTCCTGAGGCCTGCATAATCCACCTGTCCGTTTTCATCGAAAGGGGTTACCATGGCCACGCCTGTGCCATAAAATTTTTCCATTGTCGTAATAAAAAGAGTGTAAAGATAACGATTAGAACACGATTATCCTGATTTTTAAGATTAACAAGATTACTTTTCTAATCCAAAAGGCTTGGGGTGTCATGCTGAGGCACTCGAAGTATGGTGCGTAAAGGCCTAATTATACGTGATCTGAAACGCGATTATCCAATATTAAAAACTAATATAACTTGTATTATAATCGCCAGGCTCAACCACAAGTAAAACTTTGTACCTTCTTTGCGACCTATTGCGTTAGCAAAGATCACCAAAAGAAATATGCCCGTCACAATTACATAAAATACGTCCATAAATCCAACCGCTTCCCCTCCGGCTGCAAGACCGCTTTGTCCTGGTTTAAGATGTTTAAGTTTTTCTCTAAATTGCAAATGAATTTGTAATGCTCTGATAGAAAATGGGGTATATAATGAAAAGCAAATAAGGGCTATCGGATGCTTTTTGAAAAGTTGAAAGACAGCTTTCATAAGGTCTAATTACTAACATTAATACACCAGGAAGAAAAAAGGTAACCCAGTCATCTAGCTAATCTCTCAAATCACATAATCGTGTCCTTTGTAACATTTCCGTTGAAATCCGCTGTCTCTTTTATTTAATAGTTAATAGTGACTAATTTGTAATAACCAATTACAAACGCGCTTATTATGAAACATGAGACCCTAAATGTCACTGACAAACCGGGGCCGGAAGAAAAAGAAGCACCTGCTTCCGGAGCCACTTCTACCATCGATCGCCGAAAATTTATCAAAACCGCCGCAACGGGAGCCCTGGCGCTCACCATTGTACCCCGGCATGTATTGGGTGGTCCTAACCATGTTGCACCAAGCGATAAACTGACCCTGGCCTACGTTGGCTGCGGAACGCAGGGCATGAGGGAAATACAACCTTTGCTGGCGGTACCGTCGATACAGATTGTTGCCGTGTGCGACCCTAACCAATTTGCTGTAGGGTACCGGGACTGGTCGAAATTTGGGATAAGGGATGAAGTACGGAAGACGCTCAACAAATCCGATTGGAACCCTGGCGGTGATAATACGGTTGCAGGCGGACGGGATAACGCAAGGGATATTGTGGATACTTATTATAGCACCATCAGAGGCGGAGATAACTTTAAAGGCTGTAATGCCTATGCCGATTACCGCGAATTGCTGGAAAAGGAGAAAGATGTGGACGCGATAAAGATCATCACGCCTGATCACTTGCATGGCTTGTTTGCCATAGCAGCATTAAAGAGAAATAAGCACGTATTGATGCAGAAGCCAGTCTCTAATCGCTTACTGGAAGGAAAGGCGGTGATTGACCTGGCAAAGGAGAAACCTAATATTGTAACGCACCTTATCCCCTGGGATTCAAACGGTAAAATGGACCAGGTGATGGAGTGGATCAACGGAGGCAAAATCGGAAAGTTAAAAGAAGTACATAACTGGACCAATCGGCCTGTGTGGCCGCAATTTCCGACTATGCCTGCTGAAACGGTGCCTGTGCCTGATGGATTGAATTGGGATTTGTGGCTGGGGCCGGAAGCGCAGCGTGCTTACTCCCCTGAGTATACCAATATGTTTTTCAGGGGATGGTATGACTTCGGCGGCGGCTCTATGGCCGATATGGGGCACTATAGTTTGTGGACGGTGTATAATGCTTTGCAGCTGACATCGCCTGAGGTCATTGAACCTAATTTAAACCACTTTGTAGTGATGAATGGTGTTACACCTTCAAGTGTGAAAAATGATTTCTCATTTCCCCTGGCTTCTACTGTGCGCTTCAGGTACCCTGCAAATGGCGACCGTCCGCAAGTTGATCTGTGCTGGTATGATGGCGGCATGAAACCAGCGTTACCTGAAGAGTTGCGGGCATTGAATGAAGAGTTGCCCAATGAGGGCTTTATGTTCGTCGGAGAAAAAGGCAAGATCATAACCGGGTTTTATGTAAACAATCCACGCCTTTTCTCGAAGAAAAAGAAAGAAGTTAAGGCGGCAATTCCGGGCGGGCAGGCTTATGGCCATGATAAAATGATCAACTCATTGCAGTTGTTTGCCGATTCCTGCAAAGCAGGTAAGCAATATCCGGGCAGCTTTATCGAAGCCGAAGCATTGACAGAGGCTGTCAATTTATATGCTGCTGCTTTACGATCAGGGCATTCGTTGAAATATGATGCCGCAAGTCGCCAGATAACTAACCTACCTGATGCAAATAAATACCTGACCCGTGATTACAGAACCGGTTGGGATCCGAAAACTATTTAAATTGACAACAATGAACAGAAGAAAATTTATTGGTCAGACTGCAATGGGTGTAGGGGCTATGGTAATGATGCCTCGTTTTTTACAGGCTGAAAAAATCAGGAAATACAAACACCCGGTTGGTTTTCAAACCTTCCCGATAAGGGACCAGGTATCAAAAGATTTTTCCGGAACGATGCAAACGATGGCCGGGATGGGTTATCAGTACACAGAAATGTGTTACCCAAAAGGTTATGCAGGGGCAGGGTTCGCACCCTTGGTAGATGTAAAGGCAACCGATCTGAAAAAGATGATCGAAGATGCAGGTCTGCAATGCCCGAGCTGCCACTTCGGTATGGGAAATCTTAAAAATAATTTCGGCGAATGTATGGAATTTGCACATGGATTAGGTTTATCGCAAATCATAACACCCGGTTTGGAAACACCAGGTAAGTCGATATCAGATTTTAAAGAAGCGGCTGGCGAACTAAATAAGATAGCCGACAAGATCAAAGCTGAAGGAATGGCGACCGGTCTGCATAACCACAGCGGCGAATTTAAAATGCTGGATAGTCAATTGATATACGACGGCATTATGGAGGCTCTGGATGGTAACCTGGTAAAAATGCAGTTCCAAACGGAGGTGATCACTTTAGGTTTTAAAGCCTCGACCTACTTTCAAAAATACCCGGGACGGTTTATTTCCGCTCACTTATCCGACTGGACAGCCGATAAAAAGCAGGTGCCTGTAGGCAAAGGCATCATCGACTGGAAAGAGTTTTTTGAAGATGCGAAAGTTGGCGGTATCAAGAATTTTTTTGTTGAAATGAACCAGGAGAATTATAAGGATAGTGCGGAGTATATTCATGGGTTGTTGGGGTAGATGGGTATAATTACCAACCTGTCATTGCGAGGCCAAGGCGGATGCTGCGGGCCGCGCAACGAAGCAATCGCATGCTATACAGAGCGAATCTGCATAGTTCTCCGCTGGCTAGCGGATTCTTCACCGCTCAGGCCGTTCATCGCAATGACAAAATGGACTAATTCAAAAACTCACCCCAATCCTTACCCCATTTTTGATATTACCGCCACTATTGAATGAAGTACCATACATCACCCTGAAGGTAAGGTATTGCACACCAAAGCTAAGTTCATAGTAATTATGCAACTCAGGGGTAGCCAGGTAATTAAAATTGACGATCTCCTGCAATTTCAGTTTACGGATGAGCGGTATCTTATTGGTGATGAAACCGGAGAAATTATGCTCAATATGTCCTTCAATATATTCTTTGTAGGTGCTAAAGCGATAATAATCAAGTAATAAGAAGCTGTTTATGCTATTCTGGTAAAATAATATCTGGTTGCCGCTGAATTGCTTATAGTCAGGAAAAGACAATGCATTCGCATTCAAGAATTTGCCTGCTCCTACAAAAAAGGAACTCCGTCCATAAACACCCATGCTGATATCTTTTTTGCTGATATCGGCGCTCAACAGGTCATAATCCACATCAGAACCAAAAATGCTTTTAATGCCTTTAGTAAAGGTTAGGCCGATTGTCGGATACTCAGATGGTAAATATCGCCTGCCGAAAGGGTAGGTCTCATATTTATTACTGAAATCATAAGTTGTTCGCAGGGTCACTTTGAACGACTGATTTTCTGAGAACAAAGGTATATCCTGATCAGGTGTCAAGGGATTATTCGAGGTAAACTCATGATGATCGGGATGGAAAAAACTGTAGTTATTGCTATTGAGCAGCCATTTTCGGTTAGCATATTCAACGGTTGCGCTGGCCTGCCATCCGCCGGTTATTCTTCCTGATAAGCTTGCCGAGGCGAATTGCTTTTGATAAAGCTTCTGGTAGTTCTCCCGCTCAAACAATGTATAAATAGTATTGAACAGCGGCGAAATTGGCTCGTTATTGTTTAGGTCAACCACGTCGGAACCTCCTGCTATATTCAAATAAAATTCACCGACTGGGAGGGTAGCATTAGCTTTAGCATTAAACAGGTGATCCGAAAAGCCATATCGGACATTAGCCCCGAGGATAATGCGCTTGTTACTATTGCTGTCCACTTGTTTGCGGAAGGTCATGCCATAGTTAAGCACAGGGCCTTCAACAGTATTAAACAGTAATGAGGTAGCAAGTGGATCGATATGATAAAATTCTCTTTTATACCGGTTTATGATATTCACGCCGGTCAGCATCAGGCCGGTTGGCGTTACTTTGTTGGTTTCACGGTCTAAAGAGTCGAGATACGGTTTTGATTCTCGTTTTTTGGCCAATATCTCTTTCTTTTTATAATCGGTTTTTTCTTCGTCGGTTAATGGCAAAGGCCGTTCGCTGTTCCAATAGGCTGTATCGTTTTTGCTTACCTTTTGCGGGATGTGCAGTATCTCGTTGAACTCATGTTTTTTAAATGTTGGGTTGAGGTCATAATCCTTATACACGGATACGAAATAACCCTTCAGCCTGAAGCCGAGTAAGCCCCCGCCAAATTCAAATTTATTGGATGATTGCACCCATATATCACCCACGGGCATAAACTGCTGATTGATGCGCAGGGTATCCACAAAGTTTATATTGGCACGACTGGTAATTTGCAGGTCCAATGCATAAATGCGCCAGTTATTATCAATGATATAAATTATACCGTCGAAACAAGGGTCGTGTGCCCTCCTCGGGGTGACCATTATTTTGTTGATGGTTATGCCATTCTCAACCGAAGTGCCCAATAATTTATAGCGGTAATAGAACAAGGCATTATCTGAAACAGGCGATACTAATGGCCGGTTGCTTAGCCCGCCCCAGCTCTGGAAATTTTCATAAAAGTTTACCCTGGCATCGCTTGCCCGGTTAAAGCTGAACATTTGGTTACTGCCTGAGAATTTGGACGAGACCATCTCCTCGTGCAGTTGACCGGGATATTGGTAGCTCAGTTTTGATTCAGACTCCGACAAATAAACGATGCCCCTGCGGTTAGAATCCAGCCCGATCTCTTTACTGGCCTTTTGAATATCAAAACCCATAAACTTTTTAGGAGCCGATAATAGCTTTTGCAAACCTTTGATATACACTTCGCAGGTATAGGCTTTTACCTCACTTAGGTGTGCCTTTCGGTTTTTTATAGCCTTGCGGATAATTGCATAAGCGGGGTCTTCGCCGTTGCCATTAATAGTGACGGCCTTCAATTCATACACTTCGGCTACAAGCGTAATATTAAGCGCGGTAGCTGCTGCAAGATTGATATGATGGGTTTCCTGCTTATAGCCTACCGCTTTAAACTGTAAATCGTACTGGCCGGGCTGCAATGCCAATGAATAGTCTCCTTCACTGTTTGCTGATGCACCATTGGTAGTGTTTTTTACATACACGCTGGCAAAAGGCACGACCTTACCTGCCTGGTCAGTTACTTTACCGGTAATGGTTACTTTCTGTGCAAAGGCAGTAAAATAAATTCCACAGGATAATAAGAATAGTAAGGCTGGTTTCATAAGCAAGCGGCTTTACGCTAATACGTTTGTAATTTAACAAAGTAATTAGACGCCGGTTGTTAAATATTGTTAAGACACGATTTTGGGATTTTTAGGATTTTCTCGATTACGCATGCCAATTTGCTTGACAAACGGTAAATCAAAAAGTATATGTTAGTTCCTGTAAATCCCGAAATCGTGTCCTGCAAATCCTTTAATCGTGTCACAGCATCCGCATCAATTCCTCATCACTAATGATCGGTATGTTCAGCTTGGTAGCTTTCTCCAATTTCGCTGGGCCCATGTTATCGCCTGCAACCAGGTAGCTTAGTTTGGCTGAAATAGAGCCTAGTATCTTCCCGCCATTTTGCTCGATAATATCTTTCAGCTCATCGCGCGAATATTTCTCAAAAGTGCCCGAGATTATAAACGTTTTACCCACCAGCTTTTCGCTTTGCAGGGTTACTTCTTTTTCTTCAGCCACAAACTGCAAACCCTGAGCCTTTAACTTCTCAATTTCTTCCCGGTGCTTTTCATCTGCAAAATATTCGATGATGCTGTGTGCAATACGTTCGCCAATTTCTTCTACGGCATTCAGCTCATCAAAAGATGCCGTCATCATATTATCGATGTTTTTAAAGTGTGCGGTGAGTTTTTTTGCAACCGTAGCACCCACATAGCGGATGCCCAAACCAAACAACACCCGGTCGAACGGCATTTGCTTTGATTTTTCGATACCATCCAGCATGTTGTTGATTGACCTCTCGCCAAAGCGCTCCATCGTTTTTAGTTGGTCGGCTTTATTATGAAGGTCATAGATATCGCTGATATGTTTAATAAAGCCCTTCTGATATAAAGTTTCGATGGTTTCATCGCCCAGGCCATCAATATCCATTACTTTTCGCCCCGTAAAATGCTGCATCTTACCCACGATCTGAGTAGGGCAGCCTTCATCATTCGGACAATAAAAAGCGGCTTCGCCTTCTTTACGTTCGAGCAGGGTATTGCAATCCGGACAAGTTGTACGGTAAATAATAGGTTGTGCTCCCGGCTTACGTTTTTCAAGATTTACACTAATGATCTTTGGGATGATCTCGCCGCCTTTTTCTACATAAACCGAATCTCCCTCATGCAAATCGAGGCGGATGATCTCATTAGCATTATGCAGGGTGGCACGTTTAACGGTTGTCCCGGCTAAAAATATGGGTTGAAGGTTGGCAACCGGCGTAACTGCACCCGTACGGCCTACCTGGTAGCTCACGCTTAGTAATTCAGTTTCAACACGTTCGGCTTTATATTTATAAGCAATGGCCCAGCGTGGTGATTTAGCTGTAAAACCAAGTTCCTGCTGTTGTGAATAATTATTTACTTTGATTACTATGCCATCGATATCATAGCTCAGATTAAAACGCTTGTTTTCCCATTCGCTGATAAATTTCAGGACTTCCTGGATGTTTCCACATAGCCGACTCTCATCATTTACCGGGAATCCCCAGCTTTTTACCGCCTGCAAACTTTCCCAGTGAGTTTTAAATAATTGTTTTTCCGTATATAAAAAATACATGAAGCTATCCAACGGACGTTTAGCTACCTCGGTGGAGTCCTGCAGTTTGATAGTTCCCGAAGCGAAATTTCTCGGATTGGCATATGGTGGTTCGCCGTTCTCAATACGCTCGTTGTTCAGGCGCTCAAAAGCTTTTAAGTGCATAAACACTTCGCCACGTATCTCGAAATCATCCGGGTAATCACCTTCATTAAGTTTCTTCGGTATGCTGCGGATGGTTTTTACATTAGTGGTCACTTCATCACCCTGCGTGCCATCACCCCGGGTAACAGCTTGCTCAAGTTTGCCGTCTTTATAAGTGAGACTCATGGATAAGCCATCAAATTTCAATTCGCAGACATACTCAAAATTATCACCTATGGCTTTTTTAATGCGTTCGTCAAAATCAAGCAGTTCCTGCTCGTTGTAGGTATTGCCCAGCGACAACATTGGCCAGCGGTGCCTTACTGTCTTAAATTCTTTGGTGATAAATCCACCTACATTTTGCGTAGGCGAATCTGGGTCGATCAGTTCAGGGAACTGCGTTTCCAAAGCAATCAGCTCTTCCAGTTTCTTGTCAAATTCAAGATCGGTGATGGTAGGCATCGCAAGCACATAATAATTATAATTGTGCTGTCTAAGCTCGGCCGATAGGGCTGCTACACGTTTTTTTGCTTCTTCAAAAGTCATAGGCGAAGATAACAAATATGTGATTTTGCCAAGCTTTTAGTTGAAGAGTTAAAAAATGTTAATCTTTCTAAATTCTATAAAGAACATAGGATAAGTTGGGGGAAATTAAATTCCACAATTGTGGAAAACGGGGAAGGAAAACTCATGGAGTGTGTAAAAAATTCCACACCTGTATTTGGATAAGTTGAAACAGAATGTCGTAAAATAAAAATAGCTGAGCCTCGCGCCCAGCCACCTTTACTAATTAATTTAACTGTTATTTGTAAGGCAACAAGTGTGCCAAATCTTAGATTTTCTTTTTGTGCAACCTGTTTTAAGTTCAAAATATTTGAAAAAGCTCATTTTTTTACCTAAAAGAAAATCCTTAGCTGTATAGTTTATTTGGGCTTGATTCACCAGTTTGGGTAACAGAGGTTGCTTTTACCCGAAATGTATAAATTGCTTCTACAAGTTGTGTAAATGGATGCACAGGGTCAGTTTGAAGTTCGCGGTTATCAGTTGCAATAATAACCGCCCTCTGCCAACTTACAACTGGAAACTGATCTCAATGTTTTCCTGTATCAGTTCCCTGCTCCTTAGGATTTTCTTTAGCCAGCATAGCTTCTTTGATTAGTTTTACCGGAGCACTGCCATAACTCAGAAATTTCTCGTTAAATTCTTTCAGGGTGTATTTATCGCCTATTTTACTTTTCCAATCATCGCGCAGGTCCATTATCTCTTTATACCCGGTGAAATAGCTATCCAGTTGTACGCTGGTGACACTTACCCGGTTCCATTTGCCTTCTGCCTCAGCTTGTTGCTGAAATGCCTCATGCAGCAATAATGTCATGGCGGTTTGTTTAGGCATGTTCTGGCAGTGTACACTGTAATCCAGTATGGTGTTACACACGGCGCGTAAATGCCATTTGTACCATATCAACCACATTTCCGGGTCGTTATTGCCATATCCGTTGTCGAGCATCATTTGTTCGCTGTAAACCGCCCAACCTTCTACCATTGCCCCGTTGCCAAAGACCGATTTGATCATGCTCGGTGCTTTGTTTGAATAAACAAGCTGCACATAATGGCCGGGTATGGCTTCGTGGATACAAAGCATCTGTAAAGTATACTGGTTATATTCCCGCAAATAGCTTTCTGCCTTTTCAGGTGCCCATCCTGCTAAGCTACCTACATTGAAATAAGAATTTTGTGCATTGTCATACGGACCCGGCGAACTCATGGAAGCACCCGTTACACCCGACATATATCCGGGCTCCTTCCGCACTACCAAAGGTTTGGTAGGGTCCATGGTTAGCAGATTTTTTTGGGCAACAAAGGTTGTCAGCTTTGGAAGCAATTGTGAAATAGTAGCCTGGAACTCATCGGGTCTTGCATGTTTAACCGACAGCGTGTCGATCATTTTGGCGATCATGTCCAGTGTATCCGCCGGCATAGGCTGGGTGCCGAAATACTTTGGCCACAGTTTTAGCGCGATCTTCGCCATCTCATGATGGATGAACTTTTTACGTTCAATAGCGGCATTGTAAATCTGCTGTGCTGTTTCCGAAGCTTGTATTTCGTATTTAAATTTATCTTCATACAAATCCTTGCCCAGTCTGAAACTGCGCGGATGATCATTTTTAAGATTTCTCAGGAATTCGGTATAACCATTTATTGCGTCGGTACACAATTTGGCTCTATCCAGCATCAGTTTTTGTGTAGCTTCGGGTATTCTGGATTTTTTAAGAGAATCCGCAAAGTCGGCCCCAAAAACGCTTAAGCCCCCCTGGTGTTGTTCAATAGCCAGATTGGTGAGTTCAACAACCGGATTTTTGATGTCTTTTTCTGCCTCTTTATAATAAGCAGGCACGTTCAGCATCTTTTGGTAAAAGTTGGTCACGCGCTTATCGAGCGGAGCATAGTGCTCATTCAGAATATAGGCAAAAGTTCCTATCACGTTGTAATACGTAGGGTCCCATTCATAGGCTTTTAGCTGTTCCGTTTGCCATTGCATATACTGCAGCTGATTTTGCATCATGGCATAATCCATTTTGTTGGTTTGCAGAAAGGCGTTTGGTTGATATTTGCCCAGCGAGTCTAATTGCACCTTAACAAAATGTAGTTGTTTCTCCCGCGTTTTTTTGTCGGGTATCAATAAAATGGAGTCGTATTTATGATAACCTACGCTGGTAGCCCAATCCGGAAACTGTTTCCATAGTTCATCAAGGAAGAAAGTTTCATATTTATTAAAGGAAACATCGTCCATGCTTCCCTGAAGGGGGCCAACCGAAGCATCTTTTTTACATGCAGAAAAAACTGCGACAAACAGGATAAAAGCTATAGTTTTTTTGATCACCGGTGAAGTTTTTAATCGTCCGATAAACTTAAAACATTTTAAATGAAATTGCCTAATTTATCGCTGCACAACAAGGAAATTCACAAACATCATCCCAACCCTCTTTGTATATTGAATTATGAAAAGCGAACACGAAATTTTAATAAACGAACTAACAAAACTCCTGAACGGGGGTACTGCACACGCCAGCCTTGATGATGCTTTGAATGGGCTGACAGCAAAGCTGAGGGGAGTTAGGCCAGATAATCTGCCTTATTCAATCTGGCAACTGGTTGAGCACATCCGCATAGCGCAATGGGACATGCTCAAGTTCAGCGAGAATGAAGAGCACAAGTCGCCCAATTGGCCGGAAGGATATTGGGTTAAAGATGTTGCTCCAAAAGATGATGCCGAATGGGAGAGCTCATTAAAGCAAATTAAAAATGAGCGTGATGAATTTATCAGGTTATTGAAAAGCAGCGATATTTATAAGGCGATCCCTCATGGCGATGGCCAAAGCATCCTGCGTGAAGCATTACAGATAGCTGATCATAATGCTTATCACACGGCCGAGATTATTGTGATCAGGAGATTGTTGGGGGATTGGAAGTCTTGAGTCGAAAGTCAGTAGTTTAAGTCCAATGCTCAAACAATTATTTAAGACTTTCGACTCAAAACTTCGGACCAAGACCTAATTTTTATTAATTAAATCCACAATATCCGACACAAAGCACTATCTACTGGCAACCCAATGCGATCACCGATAAGGATGGTAAGACATCGTTCAACTACTTTAACGCCGATGGCAAAGGAACTTATCGCATTATACTAGAAGGCATTGATGAAGATGGCAACCTGGGAAGGCAGGTGTATCGGTATGAAGTAAAATAGAAAGAGGGTTATACCACCAAAATCAGTTCTTATTAATAAAATCCACAATACCGGGTACCAATTCAGCTTTTAGCGGTAAAGCAGGGTTCCCGTAGGTTTCCATATTCGCATCCTTATCAGCGGGTGCGTCCTTCATAATATGGTTCATGCCTTTTATTATGATCAATGTAGCATCTGATTTTGCTTTTTTAAATTTTTCAGCATCAGCAACACTTACCTGCACATCGGTCGTGCCCTGGATGATCAAGGTAGGTACCTTCATTAACTTCATCACCTTCAGGGGAGGAAATTTAAAGTAAGATGCCAGGTATTTTTGCTTAGCAGTAGTAATTAGCGGATACATTGCCAAATCGACATTGTCAAATGTTTTTCCTCTTTTTAAAGTGTCCAGCCATACTTTAAACTCGTCCTGCAAATATTGAGGTTTTGTTTTAAATATATCAGTCATTATTTTGTCGCCTTGCTCACTGGTTGTGTTAACAGTAATTACATCTTTAACCGGTTGATCACGTGCGGCAAGCATGGCAGCTAATGCACCTTCGCCATGCCCCAGTATAACTACTTTTGAAAACCGCTGATCGTCATTCAGTATACCGATCAGCCCAACGGCGTCATCAACATAATCTTCAAATCGCAGATCTTCAAGTTTGTTGGCGGTTTTGCTTTCGCCCACCATTCTTTTATCAAAACGTACCGAAGCAATGCCATTTTTTGCCAGGCCCTCAGCCAGCATTTTATACATATTGCCATTTAGTCCCGTTTGCTCGTTGTTGCCGTTGCGGTCGGTTGGCCCTGTGTCGGCAACTATAAGTACAACAGGAATTTTACCTGAAACATTTTTAGGCATGCTCAGCGTTCCGTGTATATTTCCTGACAGATTTTTATAATTTACCGGAGTTTCGTCTGAAGCGGCGTTTTGTGCAAATACGCTGATTGTAAGCAAAAGAGCTATAGACAGAAGTAAAATTTTCTTCATTTTATGGTGATCGGTGAAACAAATATAATGTCTCGGCCCGAATAAAATAAAAACCGAATATTTAATTTGCTTTGAAATACTTAATTAAATGCTTTTGAAATAAGCTAATGGAAATATTAATGATTTAATTTTATCAAAAGGGAATATTTTTTTGCTTAATTAATTTTTGTTTAAATAATATTTTCAACGTAACTGTATTATTAATTTACCGTTAAAAAATGGCGTCGCAATTTAGCACAATGCCACTTTTAGTTACTATATTGTGCCGTAATTTAGACCACTGAATATCGAATAAACCTTTACACGCCCACAATTGATGAGAATTCTTTCCGGAAGTTTTTTTGCCGTATTATTTATGTGTGCATGTTCTGTATCATATGCACAAACGTCCTCTTCGGCACTGGTAGGCAAAGTTTATTCGGATAAAGGACTGGTTGACGAGGCCACTGTGGTATTATTGAATTACTCCGATTCATCAGTGGTGAAATCTACAATAAGTAATAAATCGGGTATATTTCTTTTCAGTAATATTAATAAAGGAAAGTATTTGGTGTTTATAACCAAACTCAATTTTATTAAATCGTATTCAGGCCCATATGAAGTAGCAGAAGGGAAAAGCAGGGATATCGGGTTTATTTCTATCAAACAATCACCAACTCAGTTAGGAGAAGTGGTTATAACCGGAAGAAAAGACTTTGTTGAAGTAAAAAAAGATAAGAGCGTTCTGAATGTGGAGCAAAACATTATGGCTTCGGGGGCTTCACTTTATGATATACTGAGTACATCGCCTGGCGTAAAAATAGTTAACGATGAAGTGCTGTACCACGGCGGTCAAAAAGCTTTGATAGCAATAAATGATAAACCGGTATTGTTGAGCGGGGAAGAGCTGACCAATTTTCTGAAAAACTACCAGGGAAGCAGTATCAGTCAAATCGAACTGATCGATAATGCGGGTGCCAAATACGGTTCGACAGGTTCCGGCGGGATGATTAATGTGATATTGAAGGAAAAAAAATCCAGGGGGGCAAACGTATCATTTACCGAGAGTGCAGCATACGGCGATAAATACAAATTCAATTCGGGCATTAACTATAATTTACGTACTGAAAAGCTGAACCTTTTTGCATCATATAATTATTCTAATAGTAGCATCCCGCATACTATCAAAACGAACAGATTTGTAGATAATAGTTTTGGGTGGAATTACTTTTCTTTGAACTATGATGCTGATGTAAAAACAAGGAATCATAATTTTAGTGTTGGGGCTGATTACGAACTGACTTCACGACAAACCATCGGGTTTTTGGTTAATGGGTTTTATAATAAAGCCAATATTGATAAAAGAAATACCACTTTTATTTCGACCAACGGCTCACGCGACTCAAGTATCAAATCATTGTCGATAATCGACAGGAATCTTAACAATGTAAACTATAACCTGAATTATAAAATTGACCTTGATAAGGCTGGAAAAAGTGTTTTATCAGCCGATGCAGATTATACGGATTATCGCCGTAAATCACAGGAAAATCTACGGAACGACTTTTTTAATGCAGCGGGTCAAAATGAGAATGATCCTATTTTTTACAGGGATAATTCGCCGTCACATATCACTATCAAATCTGCTAATATTGATTTTAGCCAGGCGTTATCAAAAAACACCCGTCTAAATCTTGGGGCCAAAAGCAGCCGGGTGAACAATGATAATCAAATAGATTTTGATACACTAAAAAATGGTCATTACGTTGTGGATAGCGCCCGGTCGGATCATTTTGTTTACACAGAGCGAATTGATGCTGCGTACCTGGAATTAGAAAGTAAGTTGGGTAGCAACACAAACCTTACAATGAGTGTTCGGGGCGAGCATACACATTTTACGGCAGAGTCTGTCAACCCGGCCAGGCATGCTGATAGTAGTTATTTTAACCTGTTCCCCAATGTACAGTTAAGTCATCAGATAGATAAAAGCAACTTGCTCACTTTATCTTATTCGCGAACGATAGGACGCCCCAATTACCAGGATTTAAATCCTTTTGTAAGCTATGTGGATCAGTTTTACTCCAGTACAGGCAATCCGTTTCTCCGGCCCGACTTTATCAATACTTACCGTATATCCGATTTTATTGCGGATAAATACCGGGTAAGTTTAAGTACGATCATTACAAACAATTACTACCAAATTATTTTTGATCAGAAAGCAACCGGCCAATATTTTACTACTAAGGCAAATTTAGGTACCCGTTATCAGTATATGATCGAGTTTAATCTACCGTTCGACCTGACTTCCTGGTGGCATGTTGACGCACAGCTCGATGCATCGCATGAGCGATATAGTTATAAAAATTATGCTGTTCCGGATAAGACTACGAACAATTTTAACATCAATGTCACCCAGAATTTTAAGCTGACTTCAAAACTGAGCGCTCAGTTGATCAATGAATATCAATCGCCCACTTATTACGTTATCAGCCAGTATCAATACTTAGCCTGGACCAATGTTGGCTTGCGGTATTCGATTCTAAAAGATAAAGGGGCCATAAGGCTTGCAGTAAGCGACGTTTTCAATAGTTATTTTAATAAATACACTACAACTTTTAACGGAATGAATATCTTCTCAAGAGATAAGATAGGCTCAAGGTTTGTTACCGCTACGTTTACTTATCACTTTGGGACTACTCCGGCAAGAACTAAGATCAAAACTACAGAAGAACAAAAACGGCTTAACGGAAGCGCAGAGAATTAATGGATAAGTCTAACCTGCATACCCGCTTATCATACTGGCCAGAATGATCAATAATACAATCAGCGTAATAAAAGTATAGAGGTAATCTTTCTCCAGTAAGAAACCTACAGCTGAAAAGGCAACCCGTATTATCGGTGTAGCAATCAATAAGATAATTCCTAACTGAATAATTGCTTGTCCTTTAAAAGTAATTACGCCATTAATGATTCCACCAAAGTCATGAATGAAAACAGGAACGCCTTTAAAGGTTCTGTAGTCCGGAATGCTGTAGCCATGACGATATACAAAGAATATACCGCCAATGAAGACAAGGATCATGGAAATAGCGACCCCTCCTCTTAAAATCCAGCCAATGATAACCTGTATGTCTTTATCTTTAACACTGCCGGATATGCCTTTTTGCTGGTCTCCTCCAAAAGGGACAGGTGAATTATATGTTTCCTTTGATTCCATTATAGATCATTTGGACGGATAGCACCGTAACTACAATTGCAAAAACCCAGCGCAGCCATTTGGATGAGGGTGTATGCACCAATATTTTCGATCCACTGATGGCTCCTAATAATACGCCGATTACTACCGGCATAGCAATCCCCGGGTGAATATATCCACGTTGAAGATAAACTACCGCACTTGCAGCGGCGGTAACACCGATCATAAAATTGCTGGTAGTAGTTGATACTTTGAAAGGAATGCGCATAATGCCATCCATTGCTACAACTTTCAATGCTCCAGAACCTACTCCGAGTAAACCGGAGATAATACCTGCGAACACCATCATAAAAAAGCCGCCTGCGATATTGGTTACATTATAGTCGATCAATTCATCATTAACCGGATAATTACCGCTAAGCCTGAGTTTTTTTGACAGAAAAGTTTCTTTATGGACTATCTGCTCCGCTTTATTGCGCAGCGACATAACAGCAGAAAAAATAAGGATCAACCCAAATATGATAGCGATAACATGAGTGGGAACATAAATAGCCAACAGAGCGCCTGTAAATGCCCCGGCAGTTGTAGCAATTTCCAAAAACATACCCAGCCTGATATTGGTGATACCTTCTTTTACGTATGCCGCAGCTGAGCCGGAGGAGGTAGCTATAACAGACACCAGCGAAGCGCCGATGGCATAATGGATATCAACCTTTAGCAATAAAGTAAGAAGAGGAATAATAATAAAGCCACCGCCCAAACCTGTCAAAGAGCCCAACAGGCCAGCTAAGTATGAACCAAGCAATAGAATAACAGTAAATACTATTACCGACATGGGTGACAGAATTAGTGAGAGTTCAAATGTAACAATTGTTTTCCGGGGGCGGATATTTAGTAAAAAAATATCCTTCGTAAACAGAACATCCCGTATTTTGTATACACAATTACAAATACCTGCATCATGGCATCAAAAAAAATTACCGATCTGCTTGGCGACCGGGCTAAGGACCTGCTTACCCATAAATGTAACACATTTCCAAAGGATCAATTGCATTTGCCTTCGCCCGATTTTGTCGATAAAATATTTGGTCAAAGTAACCGCAATCCCCAAGTTTTGCGCAACCTGCAGGCGATGTATGGGCAAGGACGATTAGCCAATACGGGTTACCTCTCTATTCTCCCTGTAGACCAAGGCATAGAGCACACCGCCGGTGCTTCTTTTGCAAAAGACCCGCTTTATTTTGACCCGGAGAACATTATCAAACTGGCTATAGAAGGGAGTTGCAATGCGGTGGCTACCACTTTCGGTAACCTGGCCATGATGTCGAGAAAATATGCACATAGAATTCCGTTCCTGGTTAAATTGAATCATAATGAACTGCTGACTTACCCCACCAAATACAAACAAATTATGTTCGGTACAGTAAAAGATGCCTGGAATTTGGGGGCAGCTGCTGTCGGCGCTACTGTCTACTTTGGTTCTGAGGATTCGGACCGTGAGATTGTAGAGGTAGCAGAAGCATTTGAAGAAGCCCACTCCATGGGCATGGCTACCGTATTATGGTGCTATACCCGGAATAATGGCTTCAAAAAAGATGGGGTAAACTATGAAACATCTGCTGATCTTACCGGTCAGGCCAATCATATTGGGGTAACTATACAGGCAGATATCATCAAGCAAAAAATGCCTGATGTGAATGGTGGGTTTACAGCTATTAATTTCTCTAAGAGCGATCCATTGATGTACAGCAATTTAGCTACCAATCACCCGATAGATTTGTGCCGTTACCAACTTGCTAATTGTTATATGGGCAGGGCGGGGTTGATCAATTCAGGTGGCGAATCAAAAGGGGCGTCTGACCTGGCGGATTCTGTAAAACATGCCGTGGTGAACAAACGTGCAGGTGGTACAGGGCTTATCCTGGGACGCAGGGCGTTCCAGCGTCCGTTTAAGGAAGGGGTGGATTTTCTGCATACCATACAGGATGTTTATTTGGATAAGGGGATTGATATAGCTTAAAGCTTCATTTTTTGGTTACTTTTGGCAACTAATATTCATCACCTGCCAATGGGTTATCCGAGTTTACAAGCCTGCATTGCCGATCTTGAAAAAAATGGTCATTTAATACGGATCAAGGATGAGGTAGACCCATACCTGCAAATGGCCGCTATCCATTTGCGGGTATTTGAACATCAGGGACCGGCTATTCTGTTTGAAAATGTAAAAGGCAGCAAATTCCCAGCTGTTTCAAATCTTTTCGGGACGCTTGAGCGCTCCCGTTTTATTTTCAGGGATACGCTGGAGCAGGTGAAAACATTGGTTGAGCTGAAGAATAATCCGATCCAAGCTATTAAGCACCCTTTTCAATATGCCAATGTAGGCTTAACGGCATTATCAGCATTGCCCATGAAGGTTAGCGGTAATTCGCCGGTTAGTTTTGGAAAAGCAAAAATCAGCGACTTGCCGCAGATCGTAAACTGGCCTAAAGACGGCGGCCCATTCGTCACCATGCCACAGGTATATACCGAGGATGTAGATAAACCGGGAATTATGGATGCTAACCTCGGTATGTACCGCATTCAATTAGCCGGGAACGATTATATCACTGATAAAGAAATAGGCTTACATTACCAGATACATCGTGGCATCGGCGTGCATCAAACTAAGGCGAATGCTAAAGGGCTGCCATTAAAAGTGAGCATATTTGTTGGCGGACCACCCTCACACCCGGTAGCTGCAGTGATGCCATTACCCGAAGGCCTATCAGAAATGACCTTTGCCGGAGCACTAGGAAAACGCCGCTTCCGTTATTTTTATGATGACGAAGGCTTTTGCATTTCGGCCGATGCCGATTTTGTGATCACCGGAACAGTAATGCCGCATGATAATAAACCTGAAGGCCCTTTTGGCGATCATTTAGGCTATTATAGCTTGAAGCATCCGTTCCCGCTAATGAAGGTACATAACGTTTATCATCGCCGGGATGCCATCTGGTCATTTACCGTTGTGGGGCGACCACCGCAAGAGGATACCAGTTTCGGCGCGTTGATCCACGAGATAACAGGTGCGGCCATGCCAAAAGAAATACCGGGTCTGCATGCTGTTAATGCAGTGGATGCAGCAGGCGTACACCCGCTTCTGTTTGCTATTGGCAGCGAGCGTTATACGCCATACTTAAACGAGCGCAAACCACAGGAAATACTCACCATAGCCAACCAGATATTAGGCAAAGGGCAATTGAGCCTGGCTAAATACTTGTTTATTGTCGCCAAAGAAGATGACCCTAATTTGAGTGTGAACGATATCGGCGGTTTCCTGAAACACATACTGCAACGCATCGATCTTACCCGAGACCTGCATTTCTACACCAAAACAACCATTGATACCCTCGATTACAGCGGCAGCGGATTAAACTCAGGTAGTAAAGTGGCAGTGGCAGTGGCAGGAGCAGTCAGAAGGGAGCTTTGGAGTGAGTTGCCTGCCGGATTTACCTTAACACGTCCGTTTGAGAAGTTTAAAATGGTGATGCCGGGTGTACTCGCTATTGAGGTGCCGAAGAATATCAAAAACAGCGACTTGCCTATAGTGCTGGAAATATTGGATGAGCATTTGCGCGATCAGGATTTAAATAACCTACCATTACTCGTATTATGCGATGATGCAGATTTCACCGCTCAAAATATCAACAATTTTGTATGGGTAACCTTCACCCGCAGCAACCCATCACACGATATTTATGGCATCGACAGTTTCACCGAGCATAAACATTGGGGATGCAATGGTCCGCTGATTATTGATGCCCGCATTAAGCCTCATCATGCACCGGTATTAGAAAAAGATCCGACCGTTGAAAAGATGGTTGATAAAATGGGGGAGAAGGGCAGTGCTTTATATGGGGTTATTTAATTAGTTACTATCAATCTGGATGATTTGCTTTTGATTTTTCTAGTTCCTTTGGTGATTGGATATCGGAGCAGTATTTTCGCACAAAGTAAGTAAGTTGTTGAATATCTTCCTTAGCTTTTTTAAGTTGTACAGGCGTTAGTACTTTGGGTGTAGATAAGCCTTCTCGCAATTGCTTAATTTTCGTTATTAATAGATCATTTTTCTTGACTATTTCAGCTCGTAGCTCAGTTTTTGGAATTTTCATGTTCTCAAGCTTCGATTGAATGCTATCTAATTTCTCTTTAAGTTGCGCTTGTTCTTTTTCCTGGTTAATAGTCGAATCACTGGATATTTCATCTGCTTTAAATAGCATAGCTGTTTTTAATCTATCTATTTTAATTGCCGAAAAAGAGCTAAAAAGCAATATGGTTACTATTACTATTGAGGCCAATATTCGATTTGAATTTACTTCCATATATGTGTAGTTAACAATAATTACTTCAGCTCATCCAATACCCTAAACATCTTCTCCTTAATCCCTCTTGACGAACCATTAAAATTATTCACCATAATAGAAAAGCAAAGCTCGCGGCCATTATGCGTTTGATAGCCTGCATAAGTAAGCACATTTAGTATACTCCCGCTTTTCATTTTCATATTGTTATAAACCGGCAGACTTTCATAAAAATCAGAATACCAATCAGTGCCCTTGGCCGATTTGAGGACAGTCGCCATGGTCATAGTGGTTACGCGGTCACCTGGAGATAAGCCGCTGCCATCGACCACATTTAATGAATTAGGATCAATACCACGCGCTTTCCAGAAATTCTGTTCTACTTCTACACCGTTATCAGTTGAAGGTTGTTTGCCCGATTTCCATGCGATGGTTTTCAGTAATTGCTCAGCATACAGATTGATGCTTTTCTGGTTGAGCCAGTAAACTATCTTGCTTAACTGTGGAGAGGCAATTGTTGTCAAATTTGTAGATATTGCCGGTATAGGTTGACTGGCTGCATTCAGCGACAATACCGATTCTGGTTCTCCGGTTATTGCAAAACCTAATCTTTTCAACGTATCTGTCAAGCGGTAAGCCGCATCATAAGCCGGGTCGGGTACAGCTACCGATATACTTTTCTTTTCCTGGTCCTGCGCATAGGTGCCGCGCAGATACATCAATTTAGTGCCGATTGGTAAATAAGCATAGGCATCATCGCCGGTACCCGAGGGAGCATTTAACAATTCGCTTTTATAGTTCAGGTAAGGCGTGTTGGGTACTGTGCGGAGTATTCCGATTGGCGTATTTACAGGTCCTGTTTTTAGTTTGATGTCGAATTGATTTTCGCGCCAGCAAAGCCCTGAAGTACCTGCACCGTAATAATTGCCAACATCCATCCATATCCAGCCGTTGGGTATAGATTGCGTCCCGAAAACAGAATCATCACCAACTACATGCCCGTTGATCTTTTTAATACCTGCTTTTTGAATAACAGCGACAAATTGAGTTAGAATTTCATTTTCGTGATGCCCGCTATATCGCCAGCTTCCCAAAGTGGGGTCACCTGCACCTTTGATGATGAGATCGCCGTTTAAAGTGCCATCGGTAGCAATAGTACCACTATATCCAAACTGGGTTTGGTATTGAAAATCCTTACCAAGAATGTTAAAAGCGGTAATTGAAGTAACAGTCTTAAGCGTTGACGCCGTAGCCATACCCATATTAGGATTGGCAGTAAAAACAGTTTCTCCTGTTTTGGCATCGAGTATTGTTAAAGATACCGAGGCATATTTGCATTGACTGTCGGCCTGTAAACGGTTAAAGGCAATTTGTAAACGGGATTGCAGGGTTTGTGCACCTGCCATCCCGCCTATCAGTAGAATATTAGTTAGCAGTAAGGCTTTGATCCTCATTCTTTACATTACGTTGTGAAAAATAATAGATAGGGATACCTATCAAAACAATGATCAACCCCGGCCAGGTAAAGTTAGGTTTATAAATAATGAGTAAGATACAAAACGCAATACCCATCAGAATATAAATGATCGGCAGAACGGGATAGCCAAATGCTTTGTAAGGTCTTTCAGCATCAGGTCTTGATTTGCGGAGGCGGAATATGCCGAAAATGGTTAGCACATAGAACAATACCACGACGAATGAGATCATATCCAGCAGATCACCATACTTGCCACTTAAACACAAGATAGACGCCACGATGGCCTGAATCCATAACCCAAATTCTGGTACGGCATATTTGTTCAATGTGCCTGTTTGTTTAAAGAAGAGGCCATCTTTTGCCATGGTATAATAAACCCTTGCTCCGGCAAATATCAACCCGTTGTTACAGCCGAAAGTGGAGATCATGATCATCACGGCGATAACATAAGTGCCACCAGTGCCAAATATTACGTGTGAAGCAGCCACCGCTACACGGTCTTTATCAGCAGTAGCGATATCATGTAAAGGCAGTACAGAGGTATACATCACATTAGCTGAAACGTAGATTAACGTAACGATCAGCGTACCGAAAAATAAGCTCAAAGCCACATCGCGTTTAGGGTTTTTCATTTCCCCTGCAATAAACGTAACGCTGTTCCACGAATCGCTGCTGAAGATAGAGCCAACCATAGATGCCGCAATAGCGCCCAATGCTGCTGCTGTGGTATATTCTACAAAAGAGCCGTCTGTGTTGAGTTTGTGCAGTTGCCAGGCATCGCTCCAGTTCATATGCCAGGTGCTTTTGCTTAAGGAGATCAATCCGAAGATGATCAACCCAAATAAACTTAACAGTTTGGTCAGAGTAAAAATGGTTTGAATGATCTTGCCACTTTTTACTCCACGAGTATTAATGAAAGTAAGAATAACAATAACAACGATGGATACGATCTGCGCTGCGCTGATCTTCACAAAACCCAAATTGAAAAGAATATTATCCTCGCTTACCGCAGGAATAAGATAAGCCGTAAACTTCGAGAAAGCCACCCCAACGGCTGCAATCGTACCCGTTTGTATCACTGCAAAAAAGCTCCATCCATATAAAAAGCCTATCAACTTGTTATAGGCTTCTTTTAAATAAACATATTGTCCGCCCGCTTTCGGGAACATACCGCTTAGCTCACCATAACTAAGGGCTGCGGTTAAGGTCATAAATCCTGTGATGAGCCAAACTACGATGAGCCAGCCAGCTGAGCCTACATTGCGGGTAATATCCGCGCTTACAATAAATATCCCCGAGCCGATCATTGACCCGGCTACCAGCATGGTGCCGTCAAGCAGCCCAAGCTCATGTTTCATTTGTGATGGTTGAGTTTCCTTCATGAAGTCAGTTAAGTTGAAAACCCTAAGCTATTCAAAAAATTTATAATCAGGCTATGCATGGTTAAGAAATTAAATTTGCTATTTTGCCTTTCGCAATTATTTTTGCAGTCAAGCACTCTAAAACACAATCAATTATAAACCAAATTTTTTAACATGGATTTTTTGTACAATAACCTAATTTACTTTATTCCGGTTATGGGCTTTATCGGCATCATTTTTATGCTTGGTAAATCTTCATGGGTTACCAAACAGGACGCAGGTGATGGCGCGATGACTGAACTTTCAGGACACATTGCAGATGGCGCTATGGCTTTTTTACGAGCAGAATGGAAAATACTGAGCTATTTTGTGGTAGTTGCCGCTATATTGCTGGCATGGTCCGGCACTACAGTTACTACTTCGAGCCCGGTAATAGCCATATCATTTATTTGCGGGGCATTTTTATCTGCATTTGCAGGTTTTATCGGTATGCGTATCGCTACAAAAGCAAATGTTCGCACCACCCAAGCTGCGCGTACCAGTTTGGCACAGGCATTAAAAGTGTCTTTCACAGGTGGTACGGTAATGGGCTTAGGCGTTGCTGGTTTGGCCATTATTGGTTTAGGCTCACTATTTATTGTGTTTTATACGGTGTATGTAAAAAACGTAGCCGGAAGTACAGTGAACGGTGAAGATATGGCAAGGGCACTGGATGTTTTAGCCGGATTCTCGTTAGGCGCCGAATCAATCGCATTATTTGCCCGTGTAGGCGGTGGCATCTACACCAAAGCGGCAGACGTAGGTGCCGACCTGGTAGGTAAAGTAGAAGCCGGTATCCCTGAGGATGATGTGCGTAACCCTGCCACTATTGCCGATAACGTAGGTGATAACGTGGGTGACGTTGCGGGTATGGGCGCCGACTTGTTTGGCTCATACGTAGCAACTATGCTGGCTACTATGGTACTTGGCCGCGAAGTGGTATCGCATGATAACTTTGGCGGTATTGCCCCGGTATTGTTACCAATGGTAATCGCTGGTTTAGGCTTGATATTTTCTATAGTAGGCGCAGCGTTTGTTAAGATAAAAAAAGAGACTGACAGCGTACAAAACGCTTTGAACATTGGTAACTGGACGTCTATTGTCCTGACTGCTATTGCTACTTACTTTGTGGTACAATGGATGCTGCCAGCCGATGATCTGCACATGATCCGCGACGAAGCTAATGGCGTTTTAAAAGATGGTGCTTCTCACTTTACCCGCAGTGGCGTTTATGGCGCTATCATAGTTGGTTTGGTGGTAGGTACTTTAATGTCGATGATCACTGAGTATTATACCGCAATGGGCAAACGCCCGGTATTGGGAATTATCCGTCAGTCGTCAACCGGTCATGCTACCAATATTATCGGCGGTCTGGCTGTGGGTATGGAATCAACAGTAGCACCTATCCTGGTGCTGGCTGCCGGTATTTACGGGTCTTACTATTGCGCAGGTTTATATGGCGTGTCAATCGCTGCCGCAGGCATGATGGCTACTACTGCTATGCAGTTGTCTATTGATGCATTCGGTCCGATAGCTGACAACGCCGGTGGTATAGCCGAGATGAGCCGCCTGCCTGAAGAAGTTCGTCACCGTACAGATAACCTGGATGCTGTGGGTAACACTACCGCGGCAACTGGTAAAGGATTTGCTATTGCGTCAGCAGCTTTGACCTCTTTGGCCTTATTTGCGGCCTTTGTGGGCGTGGCAGGTATAGACCATATCGACATTTATCATGCTAATGTGCTGGCTGGTTTATTTGTGGGTGGTATGATCCCATTTATTTTCTCTTCGCTGGCTATATCGGCAGTGGGTCGTGCGGCGATGGCGATGGTGGAAGAAGTTCGCCGTCAATTCCGCGAAATACCAGGCATTATGGAGTATAAAGCACAACCTGAGTACGAAAAATGCGTGGCCATTTCAACCAAAGCATCTATCCGCGAAATGGTAGCCCCAGGTATGATAGCATTAATTACGCCGATCATTGTAGGCTTTACATTCGGTCCTGAGGTTCTAGGCGGAATGCTGGCAGGTGTGACCGTCTCAGGTGTGCTGATGGGTTTATTCCAAAGCAACGCGGGCGGTGCATGGGATAATGCTAAAAAGTCATTCGAAAAAGGTGTAGAGATCAACGGTGAAATGTTTTACAAAAAATCGGAACCGCATAAAGCATCGGTAACAGGTGACACTGTTGGTGATCCGTTCAAAGATACTTCGGGCCCTTCAATGAACATTTTGATCAAATTGATGTCTATTGTGTCGCTGGTAATTGCACCTCACTTAAACGCCAACGTTCAGAAATCAGCAAGTATCGATCACCAGATCAAAAAAGAGATCAAAGTACAATCGATGCATGTGCAAACTGCTAAGATTGATAAGAAAGCATAATTCAGGGATAATCTCTGATAAAAGGAGTTCAGGAATGGGCTCCTTTTTTGTTTCATCACGTCTTTGCGAGGCGCAAGGCGGGTGGTGTGAGCCGCGCAACGAAGCAATCCCAAACTATACAGGGCGAAGTGGTAGGTTTTAGACTTGCATAGCCGCTCTGCCTGTCGGGAATTGCTTCGTTCCTCGCAATGACGTGATGACTAAATGATTCGTAGAAAATGACTTTCGTCCAAAATATTTTAAAAAAATATGCTGATCTCCCTCAGTTTTATAGCTACTTTAGATTTTGAATTAAATTAAGTACGTTTGGAAAAAACTGATTTTATCTCAATAAAACAAAACTGATCTTATAATGAGTGTATTCGTAAAAAAATCAATTTCATCATTGCTTGCGTCGTCGGAAGAGGGTGGACACACCCTAAAGCGCACGCTTGGTGTATGGAGCCTTATTGCCCTCGGTATTGGAGCGATTATCGGCGCAGGCCTTTTCGTAAGGACAGCGGCAGCAGCAGGCGGTTTCGCAGGCCCTGCAGTCACCATTTCGTTTATTATTGCCGCTGTGGGCTGTGCTTTTGCAGGCTTGTGTTATGCAGAATTTGCATCCATTATACCCATTGCAGGCAGCGCATATACTTACGCTTATGCAACAATGGGCGAAATAGTGGCCTGGATTATCGGCTGGGCACTTATTCTTGAATATGCACTCGGTGCGGCAACAGTTTCCATCAGTTGGAGCGAGTACGCAAATAAGCTGGTCGGCGGAAAAATACCCTATGAATGGTGCCATTCGCCGATGGAATCAGCTATAATGAATGGTGTTCATCATCATGGTGTTATTAATATCCCGGCGTTGGTTATATTGCTTTTACTTTCATTGTTACTGGTGAAAGGTACCCAGGAATCGGCTATCGTAAATGGCATCATCGTGTTTTTAAAAGTGGCCATCGTACTGGTGTTCATCGCTATCGGCTGGGGCTTTATCAAAGCTGCCAATCATACCCCATACATTATTCCTGCTAACGCTCCTCCGGCAACATTGCCTGACGGTACTCAATACTCTTATCTCGAATTTTTCCATCACGGCTGGGGCGGGATACTCCGTGGAGCAGGTATTGTGTTTTTTGCCTTCATAGGCTTTGACGCGGTGTCAACAGCTGCACAGGAAGCTAAAAATCCAAAGAAAGACATGCCTATTGGTATTTTGGGCTCATTGGCCATTTGCACCGTTTTGTATATCCTGTTTTCATGGGTATTAACTGGTGTAGCACCTTACCAGGATTTTATGCATGCGGGTAAAGAAGCATCGGTTGCTTATGCCATCAGTACTTACATGGCAGGATACGGCTGGTTGGCAACGCTGGTAACTGTAGCAATCCTGCTTGGATTCTCGTCGGTTATCCTGGTGATGCTATTGGGCCAATCGCGTGTGTTCTACACCATGTCTACCGATGGCTTATTGCCAAAAGTATTTTCTGACTTGCATCCCAAATTCAAAACTCCCTATAAGAGCAACCTGATATTATTTGTATTCGTGGGCCTGTTCGCCGCTTTTCTTCCCGAAAGTGTTGCAGGCGACCTGACTTCAGTAGGTACGTTGTTTGCCTTTGTGTTGGTTTGCATCGGTGTTACCATTCTCCGCTATAAAGACCCTAATCTGGTGAGGCCGTTCAGAACACCGCTGGTGCCTATAGTGCCGTTCCTGGGCGCCGCTATCTGTTTACTTATGATCATTAGTTTGCCGCTGCCTACTTTGGCGAGTGCTTTTGGCTGGATGGTAATAGGGTTGCTTATTTACTTAGGCTATAGCAAAAAGAACAGTAAGCTGGGTAAAATGGGTGATGTTTTGCCTCGGGCTTCGGATTTTGAAAAGAAGTAAACATTAGTTTACTATAAAATAGTAAGGCCTCCCTTTTCTGGGGAGGCCTTTTTGCGTTTAAAGAACTTGTGCTGAACGCTCAACACCCTGGTGATAAAGTTTAGGCGTCCTGTAAAGCAAATTTTATGGTGGTGACTGCGCCTAATCCCGGACCGTCACTGTTGATATCAAATGATCCTGTATGGCTTTCTACTATCGAACGGCAATTGTAAAGCCCGAGACCAGTGCCTTTCTTTTTGGTGGTAAATCCGCGCTCAAAGAAGTGTTCGCTAGTCTTTTTATCAAAACCTTGTCCGTTATCGGCAATCTTCAATAAAATATACTCGCTGGTCGACTCCATAGAAACTGAAATGAATTTGCTCTCGCTTTCCATATCGATCGCCTCCAGGCTGTTCTTGATCACGTTCAACATTACCTGCATCAGCTTGGTATGATCGCCTTTGATCACATAGTTGCCAGGCTTCACGTTTACGTTAAACTTTACACCCTTTTTATCGAAAGAGGCAAAAAGCATGGAGCGGCAATCGTCTATAATACTGCACAGGTTTACGGGTTTCCGATCATGTGTTCCATTGTGATTACGCACCGATTGACGTTGTATGTTGAGTATTTCCTGTATGTGCGAAACAATGTTTAATAGTTCGCCAATAGCTGTGCTTACCTCTTTCTGGTTATCACCCTGTGTTTTGGCAATTCCTTCTGTGATGGATAGCAATGCGGCAGCTTTATCGGCTCCGATAGCATTTCCGATAGCTGCTTGCTGAGTTTTCAGGAACGCACCCAGGCTGCGCACACTTTCAATATTATTACTTTCCGCTACGCGGTTTATTCTTGTCAGATATGATCCAAATCCTACCAAAGCATTGCCAATATCATGTAGCACTTCAGACGCGATCTCAAATTTGCCTTGTGCAATGGCTTTTTCCAGTTCCTGCTCTTGTTGTAGTAAGAGCTGACTGTTCAATATTTTTAGCTCCTCAGATTGTGCTGCCAGCTCCTTGTTTAGTTTATTTAAGGCTTCTTCCGCACGCTTACGCTCAGTAATATTGTGGCCTAATCCCAGTATACGGCTGATCGTACCATGCTCATCGTAAACCGGAACTTTAGAAGTGGACAACCAAAATTGTTCACCTTTTTCGTTATTCAAAAATTCTTCTCTGCCTAACATTGGTTCACCCGTTCGCAAAACCTCCATATCGTCTTTATATCCCCGCAGACCTGTACTGTTCGGGAATAGTTCCAGGTCGGTCTTGCCAATAACATCAGCCTCACACCTGGCGCCTATGGCGGCTACGTCGGCACGGTTAGCCATAACCTTTCGCCCTTCGGCGTCTTTTACATAAATCGTATCGGGAAGGTTGTCTATCAGTGTACGTAGCAATATACGCTCTCGCTGAATTTCTTCCTGTGCCTGCTTCTGATCGGTAATATCAACGTGTGTACCGATGATGCTGACAGTTCCTTTATTATCATCAGCCTTTAGCAAGCCACCCCTAGAATATATCCAGACCCATTTGCCATTAGCATGAAGCATGCGAAATTCGCACTCATACATCCCGGTTGGGTTTTCCAGGTATTCGGTGAATTTGCGCATTGCCTCGGCGCGGTCTTCGGGATGAAGCAGATTGGTCCATGCTTCATTTAAACTCATCCTGTAATCGTTAATATCCCTTCCCAGCATGGTGAAGTAAATATCATTACAGTCGACTGATTCGGTAGCTGGGAAATATTCCCATGCGCCGGTTTTCGACATGATAAGTAGTTGCCGGTATTGTTTGGTGGTTTCCTTGCGGGCAGTTTGTGGCTGACTGTCTTTTGTCGACTTTTTATTTAAAACAGTATTTGACATTCGCGAACTTATAATGGCAAGGCTATGGTGAAAATTGCGCCATTGTTATTGGTCACGGCTATTTTACCACCGTGAGCCGCAATGTATTGCTTAACGATAGCTAGCCCCAGACCTGTGCCGCAGTGCTTGTTCTTCGTCACAAATGGCTCGAACAAAGTGCTCAAAATGTCTTTAGGGATACCCGTACCATTGTCACAGATCACCAGCATCAGGTGCTTGTTTTCTACCCAGCCCGAAATATGTATAGTTGGGTCTGATATCTTGTGGTCGTGCAATACATCGGCAGCATTATTTACCAGGTTGCTGATCACCCTTCTCAATTTGCTTTCATCACCCGGAATATACTGCCCATCCGGTAAATAAGAATGAATGGTGATGTTTGACCAGCCCTCATGTGTTTTAGCCAACTCGATGGCCTCGTTTACAATCTTATTCAGATCAACAGGTACTTTTTGTACGGGAATTTCTTTTAGGAAATCAAGAAAGTCTTCAAATATATTAGACGCTTGTTCTGCCGATTGGTCTATCATGTCTATCAGTTCATTGCCCTCGCTTTCCTGGCGCATCATATCGGTCATAAACTTGATGTTCTTGATAGGCGTGCGTAAATCGTGCATCACCATACCAATCACCTGGCCCACGGCAGATAGTTTCTCTTTACGGATCAATTTTTCATTCAGTTCAGCATTACGGATAGCTTGTGCTGCGTTTTGTACAAAGAGCTTCAGCAAGTACATTTTTTCCGTTTTTAGCTTCTCTTCCTTTTGTAGCAAAGCAAATACGTAATAATTTTCAAGACGCGCCAGTACCAGTTCATCCAGTTGAATTACTTCGTCTTTATCAATATTCGCATTTATTACCCTGTCGGTAAGTTGGTCTACATCCACGCGACCCTCGATAGCTCCTATCGAAATGATCTTCTCATAATGAAGGTCCTTATCCAGTTTGCCTATCAATGCCATATCCGTATCCAGCGAACCGGCAAGTTGTTCGAGTATGTTTTTTAGTAACGAAGTAAGCTGATTTTTACTTAAACCTATTGATGAGATTGATTCGATCAACTTCTCCAGGTTGCGAAGTTTATTATAATCCGTTACGGCCTTTGTTGCCAACTGAATGATCTCTTCAGGAGCATATGGTTTGCAATGGTAGCCAACGTTCTGACCTGCCTGCTCTACGATCTCATCAATAGAACGATCACTGTAAGCCGTAACAAAAATGATCTCGGCCTTGGCATCGTATTTCCGGATCTCAACGGCTGTTTCCAGTCCGTTCCACCCTGGCATGCGCATATCCAAAAAGATTACAGCATAAGGGGTACCGTTTTCAACTGCCTTTCTAACTTTTTTAACGCCTTCCATCCCGTTTGATGCTTTGTCGACGGTAAAGGCCGGAATACATTTTGTACGGGTGAGTAATAATGGTTTAGGGCTGCCGAATAAGATATCAAAGGCGCTGTCAATATTGTGTTGTTCTTCCGATTTGCCATGAGGCATCAGAATGTCTTCGATATTATCCCGCACCATTTCCTCATCGTCAATCACCAGGACAGATGTATTAACTTCGTTCATAGAGTCGTAATAGGTTTTAATTCAGAGCTTTTACGATTTTGGTAATAATTGGTTGCGGGATTTGGTTATATTATAATAATATTATTTGAATATTAGAAGTGTCAAAACAACACGTTAAATAATATTTGTTGAGTAGTTACAATTCATATAATTCTTTTTATCACATTTACATAATTGCTATTTTTATTTGCGTGTCCGTTCACAATACTTAAATAGAGCCTATGCACCCTTTTATTTTAAAAGAGATCATATCGGTTACGATGATCCTGTTTGCTATCATCGATATCCTGGGCGCTATCCCCGTGATCATCGAGCTGCGTCAAAAAGCAGGGCATATCCAGTCTGAAAAAGCATCTGTTGCAGTGTTGATACTGATGATCGGCTTCTTATTTGCGGGTAATGAACTGCTCGATCTGATCGGATTAGACATACAATCCTTCGCAATAGCCGGGTCGCTGGTGATATTTTTTATAGCGATGGAAATGATTCTCGGTATCAAATTTTTCAAGGAAGAAATGCCCGAAACCATATCCATAGTTCCACTGGCTTTCCCCTTGATTGCCGGAGCCGGAACAATGACCACTTTGCTCTCGCTTAAATCACAATATCAAACGCAAAACATTGTTGTGGCCATCGTATTAAATACCCTGTTTGTATACTTGGTGCTTAAGAATGTAAAATGGCTCGAACATCTGCTGGGCAAAACTGGGTTAAGTATCCTTCGCAAAGCATTTGGAGTAATTCTATTAGCTATTGCAATTAAGCTATTCAGAAGCAATACGCATTTGTAGATGTGCAGATGCGAGAATGTACACATCACCTCACCAATCTTGCCACAAACATCGTATCGGCCTTATTATCATAACCTTTTAATACGGTTTGCTGCTCCAGCTTTAGACCGACTTGCTTTACCAGGAAATCAACATTAGCTTCGTTTTCGGCTTTAAATGCCGAGCAGGTGATATAAATAAGTGGTTTGTCGGGTTTAAGGTATTTAACCGTATTGCGGGCAATGCTTTGCTGTAGTTTTTGAAAGAAGCTGATCTTTTGCGGTTCAAACTGGCTGATCATTTCCGGCGTCCGTCCCCAGGTGCCCGAACCGCTGCATGGGGCATCCAGGATGATGCCATCAAACTCATAATTATGCAGTTCCGGGTCGACGTTTTGCGTAAGATCCAATATCTTTCTTTGGTATTTGATCAATCCTGCCTGCTGAAAGCGCTCATCAAGATTAGCCAAAATAGATTCCCGTATATCGGATACAACGAGTTTTAAGTTAGGCTCCAGTTCGTGAAGCAATAAGCTTTTACCACCCGAAGCGGCGCATGCATCCCACCAGGCATCCCATTTCTCAGGTTTAAAATAGCCCGCGGTTTGCTGCGACGACAAATCCTGTACTTCAAAGAAATTCTGCTGCGGAAAAAGTGTCTCCAGCCGGGTACCATTAGGCAGGGAGAAGCAGCCGTTGCCTTCATCCTTAAAAGTGATGTTTTCCTTAGTGAGTACTGATTTTACATTTTGCTCAAAGCCCTTACGCACACGGATAAACAAATCAGGCTGAACAAAAAATGATTTCAGGAAAGCTTGCTTATCTATCCCTTCAGAAAGCTCGTTCGACCATGGGAAAACGTCTGTCAGCTTAAAATCGGGGTAGGCAGTTTTTACAAGCTTAAGTTTCTCATCGATATCAAAATTGATGCAAAGCGCCCACTCGGGTTTAAAATGTTGCAGAAAGGAGTTGGTTTGCGAGTTGCACAGAAATTCGGCTACAATGAGGCGATCTTCGGTGGGAGTGTTGTAAATGGCCTTCCCTAAACGGAAATAATTATACATCAAACGGTTGGCTACGCGCCTGTCGTTTGATCCCATCTGTTTATTTTGACGATAGAACCCAGGCAAAAACTTACTTAGGGGCGTTTCGGCCGGGTAGCTACCCAAAATTCGCTGAAACGTTTTAAGCTGGTTCAGTGCCTTCATTCTACCTTTTTTAACTCAAAATTATTGTATTGGAGCACATTTACATGGGTATTGATCCACCCGAGCCCCTGTCTTTTGATAAATCTATACTTATTCAGCAATCCTGAAAAATCTTTTTTGTCCAATTTTTTCAGATCGTCCGGATTCTCGCCCAATAATGCGCCAAAATACAGGCCTTCATCAAAGCCCATCATGGCATAATGGGTAGGTTCGCTACGGTAAGCCTTACGATAGTTGCGGATGAATGCCAATATTTGTGGCGATTTATAATCTACCCTGTCAGTATTAGTGATATGGGTTTTCAATCGTTGCAAAATATCCGGTTTAAGATAGGCCAACTTGGTCCAGCTTGGGTGCCCGAACAGGGTGACAGGATACCTTTTAGCCAGCGAATCCAAAGAATGAAGCGTAACCGTCAGAAACTGTTGATTGGTGGATGGTATCACAAACACATTCTCTTCGGTTGCTGATAGCTGTGATACCAGTTCATCCAGCCGTCCACGGACGATGGTGGGAGCGATGATCTTCGTCTTGCGTTTGCTCAGGCTATCCATTCCTTTCTTGAAAGGAGTTATGTATTTATTATCATCGCTGTAACCTGATTTCAGTATGAAAACTTTTTTCGGCTTATAGTGCTCATTGATATACTCAGCAGCTGACCATGCATGATATTCCAGCGGCGTAGCTACAGTCACCAAAAACTGATCTTTAACTGTTGCGGGTGCTGCTGGAGAAAGCGGAGACACTGTAGGTATTATTTTTCCAGAACCAGCCAGCACATTGGTAAATGCCTGTAAATCGTCCGGGAACACGGGCCCTACCACCAGGTCGCTGGTACGGATAGCTGGTGTTACTGCCAGGTTACTCGACGCTGCGGGTGCGTCTTTGGTATCATAAACCTGTAGCTTATAGTTGTACCCTTTTGCGGTAAGCGAATCCAAAGCCAGTTTGAAGCCCTGGTAATAATCTAATGAAAGATTGGCACGGCTTAAAGTAGCAGGCGTATACTGCGCGCCTGCGTTCAGATCGTCCAGAGTAAAGGGCAGCAGCATGGATATAGTAGATACCCTTGTGGCTGCCGGTTTCTCGGCGGTTTTTTCAGCTTCCTTTTTTGCTTCAGGCGTTTTTGGGCGCGCCGGAGCAGAAACAGTACGCACCTTTGGCGAACATGCCGCCAATGTTACAATTCCTGCTAAAACTAACCACTTATTCCCACTCAATAGTAGCCGGTGGTTTCGAACTGATGTCATATACTACCCGGTTGATACCTTTTACGTTATTGATAATCTCGTTTGAGATCTTGGCCAGCAGATCGTACGGAAGGTGGCACCAGTCGGCTGTCATACCGTCTAATGATTCCACCGCGCGAAGGCATACTACGTTCTCGTAAGTACGCTCATCGCCCATAACACCTACCGATTGCACCGGTAAAAAAATGGTGCCTGCCTGCCAAACCTTATCGTAAACACCGGCCGACCGCAAATTGTTGATATAAATTGCATCGGCCTCCTGTAATATGTTTACTTTCTCTGGGGTAACCTCGCCTAATATCCTGATAGCCAGTCCGGGACCAGGGAATGGGTGGCGGCCTAAAATATTTGGATCGATACCTAAAGCTTTACCTACTTTACGAACTTCGTCTTTAAATAAGGTGTTCAGAGGCTCTACTACTTTCAACTTCATAAAGTCAGGCAAACCGCCTACGTTATGGTGCGATTTGATAGTAGCAGATGGCCCTTTTACCGATACTGACTCGATCACGTCAGGATA